>CDZY01019187.1_pt1 | contig 143037 bp, 124 predicted proteins | sample 557671 | NCBI WGS metagenome assembly CDZY01 (sample SAMEA3182091, study PRJEB8094) | gut metagenome | biome: human; feature: gut; material: Stool; isolation source: human stools | place: Canada | collected 2013-03-11
TTTCAGCTTCCCAGCAATCAATGCGGAGCATATAGCCAGCAGAGGTGTAAACATCAATACTATTGCGCTGTGGATTGTATTCTGCAAATATTGTTCTCATCGTATCTTATCTCTCCTTATCATTCAATCAATTATCAGTTACAAAAATCAGAAGCATTTCAATCAGTTCACCATGTCACTTTTATTTTGTGTTATACTGTTTTATAGATTTTTCTTGCCCTTGTATTTGCCCTTATCAGAGTTCGTAAACACTGATGGGACGATATAACACAAGGGAAACAATAAGGAAAAGCTCACCTGCGATAAATCCAGTGTTTTCAAGGGCTTGTGGAGAATTTAATAACAAAATATAACAGTTATTAAATCTCTTAAAACAGGTGAAATCTCAATTCCAGTTTATAGTGTTGGAAAAATCGTAATTTGAGGAGAAAATTCGCATATGGAAATACTGCAAATATCAGATGACATAGAAAAAAAGAATATCGCCAGATTTATTCTTGAAGCATTGCCCGATTGGTTTGGTATTCCTGAATCAAGAGACGAGTATATAGAAGGAAGTATCGGTAAAATATTCTTCTGTGCATATAAGGATGAAAATCCGATAGGCTTTCTCTATCTAAAGCAAACAGGAAAAGATACCGTAGAACTTGCCGTTATGGGAGTGTTAAAGGAATATCATCGAAACGGAATAGGTAAATCACTATTTGAATGTGCCAAACAAGTAAGCATCGAACAAGGATATTCGTTTATTCAAGTAAAGACCGTTCAGCAGGGTAAATACAAGCAGTATGACAAAACGAATCAATTTTATAGTTCACTTGGGTTTAAGGAGTTTGAAGTGTTTCCAACATTGTGGGATGAGTGGAATCCTTGTCAAATCTACATAATGGCATTATAATTTTCAATTTTATCGAAAACCAGGGGGCATAGCATGGCATTATCCATACAAGAACGCATAAAGGACCTGCGTTTAGATCGTGGGCTTACACTGAAACAGCTTGCAGAACAAGATTGCAGTTTGTCTGCCTATAAAGTTTTTTAACCTCTAATGGCAGATATCTGTTCTGTATTTGTAACCAAAAAAAATATGTGCCACAAGGGACAGTAAAAAAAGCCAAAAACACCGTCCCCAATGGCTCTTAAGGAGGTAAATTATGATTCACACCACAATAGAATTAAAGCCTGACTATGCAAAGGCAGGTATATCACACAGCGATTGTGTTGCAAAGCTTACAACTTATATTGTCGACCATCACAGCGAATACCGAGGTGACAAGACACGTCCACTGATTCTTATATGTCCGGGCGGCGGCTACACACATCTCTCATTCCGTGAGGCTGAGCCAATCGCCATCAGGATGAATTCTTACGGCTACAATGCATGCATTCTGTCATACAGCCTTGCACCTGACAGGTATCCGTCACAGCTTTTAGAGGCTGCCATGGCTGTCGATTACATAAAAAAACATGCCGGGGAATGGCATGTAGACACAGATAAGCTATGCATATGCGGATTTTCCGCAGGTGCCCATGTTGCCGGAAGCCTTGGAACAATGTGGAAGGACGAACTAATTACCGAGGTCCTCGGCGGAGAAAGCATGGATTACAGACCATCCTGTATGCTCCTCTCCTACCCTGTAATCACTGCAGGTGAGTTCGCTCACCGCGGCTCCTTTGACGCACTTGTCGGCGGCGATGAGAAGATGTACGACACTGTATCTCTCGAAAAAAGGGTAAACGAGGACACCGTACCGACCTTCATCTGGCATACCTTTGAGGACGGTGCCGTTCCTGTTGAGAACTCACTTCTCATGGCAGGTGCCCTCAGAAAATATAAGATTCCTTGTGAACTCCATATATTTGCAAAGGGCTGTCACGGTCTTGCACTCGCAACAGAGGAGACCGCCTGCCTTACCGGCAAGGAAATCCAGCCTGAATGTGCATGCTGGCCTGAGCTTTTTGCCACATGGTTCAATGCCCTGCAATAATCAGGCACTGCAAATGTATCAACAATACATCCATTAAAATGCTACATCTGACAGTCAATTTATATCCCTATACGCCTGTCCAAGCTGCTCCAAAGCCTGCTTGAGGACTGCCCTTGGGCAGGCTATATTTATTCTTATGAATTGTCCGCTTTCCCTGCCGAAAATCTTCCCGAAATCCACCCACAGCTTCGCCTTATCCTCAACAAAGCTCTCAAGCTCTTCAACGCTCAGACCAAGCTTTGAACAGTCAAGCCAGATAAGATATGTACCCTCCGGCTCCACAAGCTTTAGCTCAGGTATATTTTCGGCAAAATATGTCCTCGCATAATCAAGATTGCCCGCAATATATTTTTTCAGCTCCCTGTACCACTCATCACCCTCAGAGTACACCGCCTGACATGCCACAAGCCCCATTATGTTAGGCTGTGAAAAACCGATTGCCTCAAGCTCACCCTTGAATTTTCTCCTGATTTCCGGATTCGGAATAAAAATGTTTGAGACATGAAGCCCCGCTATGTTGAAGGTCTTGCTCGGCGCAGTGCACAGGACAACATTCTGCTCAAATTTCTCCCCAAGCGACGGAAACATAATATGCCTATGTCCTTCATAGGTAAAGTCACAATGTATCTCATCAGAGACAATAACAACCTTGTGCTTAAGACAGATTTCACCCATTTTTCTAAGCTCCGCCTCAGTCCATACACGCCCTACCGGATTGTGCGGGCTGCACAGTATAAAAAGCTTCACTTTTTCGTCAACTATCTTCCTCTCAAAATCCTCAAAGTCAATGCTGTACTTCCCATCCTCATATACAAGCCGGTTGTTCACAAGCTTCCTCTTGTTGAGTACAATTGCCTCCGAAAAAGGATAGTACACCGGCTGCTGGATGAGCACACCATCACCCTCTTTTGTGAGTGCCCTCACAGCTATTGATATCGCAACGACAACCCCCGGCGTGACCGTTATCCATTCCGCCCTTCCCTTCCAGCCGAAATGCGAATCAAACCATTCTATTACGCTGTCAAAATACTCCTGCTTAGGGTCCGTATATCCGAATATTCCATGCGAAACCCTGTACCTTATACCCTCAAGTATCTCCTCCGGCAGCGCAAAATCCATATCAGCAACCCACAACGGAAGAAGGTCATCCCTGCCGCGCCTTTCCACCTGAAAGTCATATTTCAGACAGCTCGTGCCCCTTCTGTCCACTATTTTATCAAAATCGTACATAATACTTTTCCCCTTTTCTACACAGTCTGTCACATGATTCAAATAATTAGTTTATGAAATCCATTAAGATTATGTTGCAGGCAAAACATGCTCTATAAACTTAGCGTGTATAACGTATTATATTTATGCATATCATGACTTTTGGGAGAAGCTTAGATGTTCTTAGAACTCTACTTAATACCTAGCCAAAAGCAGCACGGATGCTGCTTTAGAAGCAATGCATACAAGGATGTATGCTTTGCTTCGGTGGCGGACGTATAGAATACCTTTATCAGAGTTCTTAGAACATCTTGCTTCGGACAATGGAGCTGATATGTATAAATATAATACGTTATACACTTGTCATTAAATTGGCATGTTTTACCCCTAACATCATTAGAATATCCATATACAAACTTCGGGTGGCAAAACACGCTCTATAAACTTAGTTACGCGAACGCCTTTTCCAAATCCGCAATAAGATCCTCAATATCCTCAATTCCAACCGACAGTCTGAGCAGGCTCTCCGTAATTCCATTTCTCTCCTTTACCTCCGCCGGAACATCCGGATGTGTCTGAAGCGTCGGATATGTGAGAAGTGTCTCCACACCTCCAAGGCTCTCGGCAAAGCTTATCAGCTTCACACTGTTCAGAACCTTCACCGCACTCTCCTTCGACTCCATCTCGAAGGAAATCATGCTTCCGAAGCCCCTTGCCTGCTTCTTCATAATATTATGTCCTGGATGATTTTCAAAGCCCGGATAGTACACCCTCTTGACCTTCGGATTAGCCTTAAGCCACTCTGCCAGCTTAGCCGCATTGGCCTGCTGCCTCTCCATGCGGATTCCAAGTGTCTTTATTCCCCTGAGGACAAGCCAGCTGTCAAACGGCGAAAGATTCGCACCTGTTGTCTTAGAGACGTACAGTATCCTCTCAGCCATAGCCTCATCCTTCACAACAACGAAGCCTGAGAGGGTATCATTGTGACCACACAAAAACTTGGTTCCGCTGTGAACCACAATGTCTGCTCCGAGCTCAAGCGGATTCTGAAGATAGGGTGACAGAAATGTATTGTCCACGATGAGAAGTATGCCATATTTTTGGGTAATCTCTGCAACCTTGGCAATGTCTGTCACATTCATCATAGGGTTAGTCGGTGTCTCAATATACACTGCCTTGGTCTCCGGGCGGATATACTTTTCAACATCCTCCTTGCTTGTATCCACATACTCGACCTCATAGCCGTTTTTCTTGGAAATATTGTCGAAAAGTCTGACGCTTCCGCCGTACAGGTCATCACCTGCTATTACATGTGAACCCTGTGAAAATATCTCCATCGCAACTGTTATCGCTGCCATTCCTGAGGAAAATGCGTAAGCATGTGTCCCCTTTTCAAGTGATGCAACCACGCTTTCAAGCTGGTTTCTTGTCGGATTGGAAAGTCTGCTGTAATCATAGCCGGAGCTTACGCCAACCTGCGGATGCTGGAATGTCGCTGTCTGGTAAATCGGATAGCTGAGTGCTCCGTAGTGCTTCTCATCTCCCTGCTCTCTTTCCTCTCCGTATATACATCGTGTATTTATTCCGTAACTCATAGTCATTTCTCCTTCCGAAATTTCTGTTTTTACAGCGGATTCCTACAGCCACCAATTACTTAATCCGGCTTTTTATTCGCCCTTAATTCTGTCAAATCAATCTCCTGTTTCCGACACGTCCTTTGTTGTATGCCTTTCTATGTCTAAAAGTATACCAAACCTATAGGAAAAGTGTTAATACAGCATTTTTATAATTTGATATAGATTACACCTATAACTGTTTTTTTGCTATTATTCTCAGCCTATTTCTGTTAAAAATCAAAAGCTTCAGTAAAGCGGACATTCGCAATCCGCTTTCGCTGCTTGCTCATGAACGCAGTCGCTTTGCGAACTGTCAGTGGGAGCTTTTAACTCCCACTGACATAAGCATCCCCCTTACCCCCGCTTAGTGCTCTACACACTTGAAGCGGGGGATTGCTTATTCTGCGTTCAAACTGTCCGCGTGGGTATTTCAACAGCTTTTTCTCAAAATATACCCATTTATTGTGTTTTTCTGCTGTTTTCTGAGCCATTTTGGGTATAATACTCTTTTGACAACAAAAAATACCCTCGAAATGCCTGAAAAACAACATTTCAAGGGTATTTTTTTCATCATTTGTAATATTATACCCAATCAGGTATCAGTGGAGAGCAAAATAACTTTTCACCACAACATCGTGATATTTATCCATAGTCCCTATTTCTGTGTGTCAAAATGTGGCTCTCCGCCAATCTTTGTACTAATCATTGATTCCATGAAATCAATATACTCCTGCTTTGTGAAAACAGGCTTATAGTCATCGACAAGTCTCCTCGCCGCCTCAGCGCCGCCCTTTAAGAATCTGTAGGCTGTGAGCGCGAATATCTTGGCAGTCACTATGTAGGCAAGTTCCTCGTCATTGATGTCAAAATCAACGCTGTGAAGTCCGCTTCCGGCCGCTCCACCTGTATTAAACGTAAAAACCGGCTGAATATGCTGTACATCACCGACATCTGTTGAACCTCCGCTTGGCTTATTAGTCCCATCAAAAACATTTACATTGTACTTATCACCTGCCGCAAGACGTGCCGCCTCGACAAGCTCATCCGGAGCATCAACCGGAATTGTCGGAAGATATCCGGGCATTGTCTCTATCTCAACCTGTGCTCCCACCGCAACAGCACCCGCTAAGAATGCTCTGTCCGTTTTCTCTGAAGCGTCCAGAATTGCCTCCGTGTTGTTCGCCCTCACAAGAGTCTCAATAACCGCCTCATTCGGAATGACATTTACAAGGTCGCCGCCCTTTGTCATAATCGGATGCACCCTCACAGTGTCCTTGTCCTGGAATGTCTCTCTCTGATATTGAAGTGCCGTAAGACCGATGGCTGCGGCATTGAGCGCGTTCACTCCAAGGTGCGGGCTTCCCGCGGCATGTGCCGCCTTGCCCTTGTAGCGGATGACCTTGCTCACAAAGCCGTTGCCGCTTCCCTTCCTTATCACGACCTCATTTCCTATGGCGGTATGATGTGCAAGATTGATGTCGATGTCATCGAAGGCACCAATTCTTATCAGCTCGCACTTGCCACCGCCGTATCTTATTTTTCCCTCGTTCTTCAGCTTATTCTTGAACTCAATCTCACCGTACTCCTCAGCGGGAACCGCAAAGAAAACCACCTGTCCGTCAAGTGCCTGTGCAACCTCCTTGTCTGCAAGCGCGATTGCCGCACCCACAACTCCGGCAAGCTGGCTGTGATGTCCGCAGCAGTGTGCACCGTCCGTCTCCTTATTTGCATATTTATGCTCCGGTATCCTGAGTGCGTCCAGCTCACCTATAAGTGCAAGACTCACATTATCCTTCTTATCCTGATTGAGGTAGCCCTTAACGCCTGTTACCGCAAGTCCCTCCTTCGTCTCAAGCCCAAGAGCCTTTAACTCATCCGCAAATTTTCCTGCAGTACGGAACTCCTTGTAGCCAAGCTCCGCATGTGTGTATATGTCCCTCGCGAAATCCACGATTTTTTCCCTGTTGTCATCAATGATTTTAATTATCTTCTCTTCTATTTTATCCATACAATTTTCCTTTCATATTTCTTATATGCTGTGGAGTAATTTGTCAAACTTAAAACCTTAAATTTGCAACCGTTAAATTATTCGATTCACTTTTAGTACTCCGGTATTGACCACAGATTTCTGTACTCGCTCTCATTGTTAGCTTTCAGCCAGTCTGTAAACTCCTTAGACTGGTATGCCGCAACAATATCCTTAGCCCACTGTGTATCCTTGTCGGCATCCTTTACCACAACCTGAAGCCAGAAATCATCTGTCAGATTCTCATTAAAAAGTGCTGTTGAAGGGTCAATGCCGGCATTGTAGACAATACTGCCTGTTATAATACCATAGTCGTAATCTGCAAGTGTAGTGGCAATTATATTTGTCGCAATATCAAGAAATTCAAGGTTGTATGGGTTCTCAGCAACATCCTCCGGACTTGCTGTGGCGTAATCTGTTCCTTCTTTTAACTTTATCCAGCCGATGTCCTGCAGCATTACAAATGCTCTCGCCATATTTCCTTCATCCTGCGGAACTGCTATCTTCATGCCATCGAAAATCTCGTCAAGCGATGAATGTGTCTCCGAAAAAATTGAAGCCGGAACAGTCGGAATAGGTGTAAGTGCAACAAGATTTGAATTGTAGCTCTTGTTAAATGCATTCATATAAGCTATATGCTGCTCAACTGAGAAATCGACATCCCCATCTGCGATCGCATCATCCGCATATTGAAGTGAAAGCTCTGACACCTTAAATGTATATCCCTGCTTTTCAAGTATCGGGATTATATGCTCCTCGAACAATATTGTATATGGGCCTGAGCCCTTCGCATATGTTAGCTCCTTCTTCTCCTCACCCGCCGATGAACTCTCCTTTTTACCACAGCCTGCCGCAAGTACTGCTGTTAACACTGCTAACCCAAGCACTGCCAATCTCTTTCCAAACCTTCTCATAATTCGTCCTCCCTTAATATTTTCTGCCTATTTTTTGCCTATTCTTTTATCTGTTTTTTGCCTGTTTCCGCTTGATTTCTGCTTGATTTCTGCTTGATTTCTGCATTAATGCTCAGACTTCTATTTAACGGCTTTTTTTTATAAAATATGCTCAAAATACTCACTATGATAACCTTATCAAGCTTCCGCCCAATGACCTTATCTTCTGCGCGCCTTTCTCGCAAAACAGCTTCCAAGACTCTGTATAAACTGTGTGATTATGATAAGTACAACCACCAGCGAATACATCAGGGTAAAATTAAATCTGTTGTAGCCGTAATTGAGAACCAGTGCCCCGATTCCGCCGCCTCCGACATAGCCTGCCATCGCACTTGCCCCGATAAGTCCGACGATTCCTGTCGTGAGTGAAAGTATCACCGAGCCGAGCGACTCAGGTAAAATGAACTTAGTTACAAGCTGGAGCGGTGTCGCTCCCATTGAGAGAGCCGCCTCTAAGATTCCGTTTCCGGTATCTAATAGTGAATTTTCAAATAATCTTGTGAGAAGCGGTATCGCATTCACCGTGAGCGGTACGATTGCCGCGGTAGGGCCGATTCTTGTTCCGATAATAAATTTTGTCACCGGCATTATTGCAACCAGAAGTACGACGAACGGTGTGCTTCTCACTATATTTATTATCACATTTATGATGTTGTACACCACTGCATTCGGATATAGTCCGCCTTTTCTCGTAAATATAAGAACTACTGCCAGGATAAACGCAATCACGGTCGCGATTATCAGCGATATACCCACCATGTACAGCGTCTCAGCAAATGATGTGATCAGCTTTTCATTTGATATACCCAGAAAATTTTCAAGTGCCATATTCTTTCCCTCCTTCTAATCTTACAAACCTATCTCTGTGTAGCCTACGCCATGTTTTGTGAAATACTGCTGTGCCCCCGCGATTGCCTCCACGCTCCCGACAATCTGGACAATTATTATTCCAAGCACTCTCTCCTGTATCTCGCTGATATTTGCAAAAAGAATATTGGTCTCGACATCATAGTTCTTATTGACGCCGGATAAAACCGATTCCGTGCTGTCGCTGTCAAGAAACTTGAGCTTAAGCAGCTTATTATTCTTCTTTTCAGACTTGATACTTTCAACCAGAAGCTCGGGAACACTGTCATTTATTACCGTCTTGACAAAATTTCTTGTAATCTCCTGCTTCGGTTCGCTGAATACCTCAAGCACCTCGCCCCTCTCAACTATTCTACCGTTTTCCATAACTGCCACATGATTACATATAGTCTGTATGACATTCATCTCATGCGTTATGAGAACTATAGTTATCTTCAGCTCCCTGTTAATCTTCTTTAGAAGCTTTAGTATCGCCTTGGTTGTCTTTGGGTCAAGTGCACTTGTGGACTCATCGCTCAAAAGTATTGAAGGCTCCGTTGCAAGTGCCCTCGCGATTCCCACTCGCTGCTTCTGCCCGCCGGACAGCTTCGACGGATATATGTCCCGCTTATCCGTAAGCTCAACATACTCTAAGACCTCCTCGACCTTCCTTTTTATCTGTTCCTTAGGAACATGATTTAAAACCAGCGGAAGTGCTATGTTCTCGTATACCGTCTTGGTCTCCAACAGGTTGAATTGCTGAAAAATCATTCCGATTTTCTTTCTCTTCTTTCTAAGTTCAGATTTCCTTAGAGCGTTTATATCTTCGTCATCCACCAGAACCTGCCCCGATGTCGGAACCTCCAGTGCATTTATTGTTCTTATCAGTGTGGATTTTCCTGCACCTGAAAAACCGATTATTCCGTATATGTCTCCGTCCTCTATCTTAAGACTCACATCATCTAACGCCCTGACCTCGCTCTCCTTGGTCTTGAAAATCTTGCTTACATTCCTTAACTCAATCATATATCCCCCTCCATCTGCTCTTTCCATGAAGCTTCTGCCGTACCTAAGAATTTTCTCTTTGAATCCTGTTTATTGTTATCTGATGTCTGAAAGTATAGCAAACCTATAGGAAAAGTGTTAATACGGTAATTTTATAGTGTGATATAGGATTAAGTTATATCAAATCATCTGTTATATATCAAATATCCCTGACTATTGCCCTAGCCGGTTATCCATAATAGGAAAAACCATCTCTATAATAAATTCATTCCCCTCTATCCGTGCCCCGATTTCACCGCCCATTCTGTCAACCAGTTCCTTCGCGATGGCAAGTCCCAGCCCGGTTGAGGTTCTGCTTCTCGCCCTGTCTGCCTTGTAAAATCTGTCAAAGACATGGCAGACATCGATTTCTCCGGGATTTTTTACGAGATTGCTTATCCGAAGCACCGCATGTCCGCCCCTGTGCTCCAATGTAATGCTTATCTTTTTTTCCCCATGGTCGAGACCATTTTTTATAATATTGCGGATGACACGGCGAAGCCCCTGCACATTCCCGTTTATGCAGAGCAGCTCCTCCGTAATCTGAATATCCGGCTCAAGCTCGTTCCTCACCCAGTCATCATAATATGAAAAAACCGTCTCCTTCAGAATCCTGTTAAGGCAGCACGGCATAAGCTTAAGACTGTACGAGTCGTTTTTCAGCTTCGTGAAGGTGAACAGCTCCTCGAGCATCTCATTCAGGCTGTGTATCCTCTCATGGATAATGCCCAGATACCTCCTCTGGTCGTCCACATTTTCACAGTCCTCCATTAACTGAAAATATCCGTCCAGAGAGGTCAATGGCGTTCTTATATCATGCGAAAGGTTGGTGTAGGTGTCCGCAATCAGCGCCTCCTTCTCCAGATAACGGCGCTTTTCTTTTCTCCTCATATCCAGAAGCTCATTTAAAAGGTCAACAAGTCCGCCTATCCCACCAAAGTCAAACTCTCTGCCTATGAGCATATTGCTGTCCTGCTTCATCTGAAACGACAACTGGCGGCAGATGTCCTTCACCTGCCGCACATGCTTCCATAAAATAATAGCCTGCAAAATAATAATTCCCGCTAATATTCCAATCATAATATACATTTTAAATATCCCTTTTTCTGAAAATAACACCGCTAAGCGTTGTCACCACAATGCCGAATATAACTGCAACCGCCAGCGACACCAGACATTCCCTGCCGCCCGGCTCCATGCCAAGCATCGCTATCCGCCCGGTAACCGTATACTTGCTTATCACAAAATTGTGAATACCGACCTTATCGATTAACCGGTCTATCAGGTAGTACACAAGACTCATCAGGTTCATGGTAATACAGATGGAGATTACCATACTTATAACATTGTTTTTGAGAATAACCGCAATCGCCATGCAGATGAGCACAAGTGCATAGTGGAGTGCTGCTTCCGTGAAAAAATATGCCGGAAATGCATTTAAATTTCCCCATTCAACTTCCCTGAAATAGATGAAATTTGACACTGCCTGTAATAAAAATACTCCCGCCATCGTAATAAGTGTAAACACTGCCAATGCAGCTGCCCTCGAGACAATAAGCGCTCCCCTGTTTTTTACCTGCCCTCCGATATTTTTTATGTAGCCGCTGTTTATATCCGCCGTAGAAAATATGACCGCAAAAATCACTAAAAACAGTGCGTAAAATCTCGACGTCGAATTGGCATAAAACACGTCAAATACCGTAATGCTCTCACCGCGCTGCGTCGGCAGCTCCACATTAATTCCTACGTTGACATCTTCCGTTCCCGCTTCGATAAGCTGCTCCTCCTGTGCCGGATTTTCCGCATTTATCGCATCAAAATCCATTTTAACCAGGGCAGTTGTAGCCACTATCACTACAGCCATGACAATCCAGATTACATACATGCTCCTGGTGCAGAACATTCTGTACAAATCCATTTTTAACATGTTAAGCATTAGCTGCACCTCCCGTCAGATTAAGAAAATAAGTCTCGAGCTCCTCGCTTGTGATGGATATTCCCTTCACCGGAATTCCCGCCTTCGCAAGCTCCATATTGACGAGCGCACTCTCGTTTAATCTCTCAAAAATGTGGATATGCTCCTTATCCACCACCTGATAATTGGCAAAGCCCATGGCATCGAGAACAGGAATTGCCTCCCTCGGATTGTCCAGGGTAAGCTCCATCCTCTCACCGCATCTTTTCATAAGCTCATCTCTCGTCAGCTCCTGCAAAAGGCTTCCGTTATGAATAATTCCGTAATCCGTCGCAATCTTTGAAAGCTCCTCCAAAATATGGCTTGAAATACATATTGTCATGCTGCGCTCATTTTTTAACCTCAAAATCGTATCCCTAATCTCGGCAATGCCCTGCGGGTCAAGACCGTTTATCGGCTCATCAAGAACCAATAAATCCGGTTCACCTACAAGCGCAAGTCCAATTCCAAGGCGCTGTTTCATTCCCAGCGAAAAATGCTTTGTCTTTTTCCTTCCCACGTTATCAAGTCCGACAATCCTCAGGATTTCCTCTATGTAGCCTTTTTTCTTTATTCCGAAAAGCTTACACTTGATATTCAGATTTTCATATGCCGTCATGCTGCCATACAGCCCCGGAGCCTCGATGAGACACCCCACACGCGACCTTATCTGCTGCAGATTCTTTCCCTTATATCCGAAAAGCTCAATCTCACCGTCCGTCGCCTCCGCAAGTCCGCTTATCATCTTGAGACAGGTCGTCTTTCCGGCACCGTTCCTTCCGATGAAGCCGTAGATGGCTCCCTTTTTGATATGCAGGCTGACACCGTTTACTGCCTTATAGTGCCCGTACTGCTTGGTCAAGTTTCTCGTTTCCAGTAACATATCACCCAAGTTTTTTCATCTCCTTTTTTTATTTGCCTTTATCATAGCTGGACAATCCTAATTAAACGCAAATAAATAGTAAAAAAAGAGTAAAGCTTATTCATGTAAACGGTATCCTATTCCCCACACCGTCTCAATGTATTCCTCAGCCGTGACTTCCTTTAGCTTCTTGCGGATATTGCTGATATGCACATCAAGCGTCTTTGTCTCGCCCATGTAAGGCTCATTCCACGCATACTCAAAAATATCCTCCTTGCAAAATACACGCTTTGGATTTCTAAGCAGCAGCTCCAAAATCGCAAATTCCTGTCTGGTTATCTTAGAAAGCATTTTTCCGCATACGCTGACCTGAAAGGTGGATTTGTTGAGCACCATATCCTTGAACGTGATAATATCGTCGGCAACGTCACTCTCCTGTGCGCGGCGGAGCTGTACCTTAATTCTCGCTATAACCTCCCTGACCTCAAAGGGCTTCGTTATATAGTCGTCGGCTCCGTCAATCAACACCTGCACCTTGTCATCGAGGCTGTCCTTCGCGGTCAGCACAATTACCGGAAGCTTTCCATTGCTGCGTATCTCCTCCAAAACCGTCTCCCCTGGGATACCCGGCAGCATCAGGTCAAGCAGCACCAGCGCATAGCCATGTTCCTTCATATTTAAAAGAAGTCTCGCCTCCGTGCCCGAAAATGCCTGCTCACAGGAATATCCCTCCTTCGTCAATGCCTCACAGAGCAGATTATTAATATTGGTATCATCTTCCACAATCAGTATTTTCTGCATGATTTACAACTCCTAATTCTTATAACGTCATATAGCAGCCCCAAAAGCACTTGAAACTGCCGTATTTTCGTACATTACTATCACATTCTTTTTATTTAGAAGCATCAAACTTCACCGTGATATCCGCGTTTGATGTGTTCAGCTTAAGCTTTGACTGACCATTACCCCCGGTATATTTCTTTCCATGTACCTCGCTGCCAAGCTTAATGCTGCCGTTGCTGGTTTTAAGCTCATAGTAATAATCGCTGTCCTCGCCATAGAGCGATGCCTTTATGCTGCCGTTCGAGGTATGCGCCTCGAGCGCGCCGTCAAAATACACTTTCCTTAAAGCTATCTCGGCATTGGTGGTCTTAAGAAGAGCTTCAACACCGCTCACCTCCTCAAGTTCGACCTCGCCGTTGCTTGTCTTGACATTTAACCGGTCTGCCTGCACGCTTGAGAGCTGTGCCGTTCCGTTGCTTGTAGTCACTGTAAGTTCTTCAGCCGTAACTCCTTCCACTACGACATTGCTGTTCGTAGTCACTGCACTGAGCGTCTCCCCGCTCACATTTGAAAATGTTATCCTGGCATTCGTCGTGCCTGCGCTCACCTTTCCCGTGGCAGAGATATCCTCGACGACAATATTTTCATTGGCGGTCGACACGTCTATGAACCCGCACCCGCCGTCAGGGATATATAATTTTATATACTGCTCATCATCATTGAACAGATTGTAGATAAAGCTAAGCCTCGCGCCATTCATGGAATTTTTTATGATGAGCTCATCACCTTCTACCCCGAACTGTATATTGTCATCATCATAGTTGTACAGCTTTAAATCCACACCGTATTTGCCGTTGTCCGAGCTGTATATGTAGATTTTACAGTTGGCTGCATCTACCGTGACACTCTTAAACGCATCATAGTCCATATCGTTAAATGATAATTCCTTAAATTGCGCATCCGAGATTATGCCCTTTCCCGTAAAATCAAAGACTATTCCTCTCCCTCCCATCACCTTTCCTATGGAAAACAGCGCTCCGCCCAGAAATATGCATGCAACCGCGGTCAGCAATAACACCTTTTTTTTCATTGTATCCTCACTCCTTTTTCAAATATCCCATAAAATACATAAGCAAGCTTTAATTTTTATTAAAAAACATCTTAAAAGCACTCATGACTCCCTTTACAATGTATGTTCCAAGGAAAAATGCGAGTATTCCGGCTCCAAGCATAAACAGACCGCCGCCGAGCACAAGCAGCCCATCCGCAAGTGACTTGCCAAAAGCAAAAAATCCCGCTGCCACGCTTGCAATTCCGGCTATCACACACGCCGCGAACACGACAAACACCGCAAATACAACAGCCACAACGACCAGCAGCAGGCTGAAAAGTATTGCCAGCCCCGCAAATGCCAAAGGAACCCATATCGGAGCCGTGCATGCGAGCGCGATTATTTTTCCGGGTGATTTTTTCTTTTTGGTGTTTCCTTCTTCCCATGAATAATCATAGGCTCCTGTGCTGCCAGCATTATAACCGCCATATGCCTTTGCCGTATTCTGTGTACTTGTATAATTCCCTGCACTGTAGTTCTCACTATTCTGTGCTCCGTTCCCGCCGCACAGTCTCGCCGCAAGTTTCTCAGGTGCACCAAGCTCCTCCATAGCTGCCCATTCATCGCCCGAATCACTGAAATATTCCAGATAATATCTTATAACATCATCCTTCTCATCATCTGTCATAGTCGTCAGATTATCCCTCAAAATCTGAAGATACTCATCTCTTGTCATCCTTATTCCCTCCCATAATGCTGTCTATAATGCTCTTATATTCTTCCCACTCAATTCTATACTCTGCAAGCTTACCGCGCCCGGCATCCGTTATCGAATAGTATCTTCGGTTCCTTCCGTTGTATGGCATATCATAAACTGTGACTAATTCATCCTTCTGCAGGCGTCTAAGCACGGGATACAATGTGGATTCTGAAATCTTCATCAGCTCTTTTATTCTCTGCGTAAGTTCATATCCATACACATCGGACTGAGCCAGTACCGACAGCACGCAGGCATCCAGAAGCGCCGAACTAACCTGAAAAGCCATAGAAATCCTCCTTTTTATAATATTATTTCTTGTTCAATACTATACGTGATATAATATTATATGTCAACAAGTTTTTATTGTAACTTTTGTCATGCGGCTTGGGACAGGGGTCTGGTCCGTGTCCCAGCACATGTGATAGTTACCATAACACTAAAAAACAGCAATTTCTCCGCACATGGAAAAATTGCTGTTTTCATATTATAGGTTCACATTGGGACACGGACCAGACCCCTGTCCCAGATTAGCAGTCTAAGAATTTCTCCTCGCCAAACGCCTCGGATATTGCGGCTCCCGGTGCAACCATAGGGAATACCTTGTCATCCTTCTCGATGTGGCAGTCGAGCAGGCATGGAATATTGAGTGCGATAGCGTCCTTAATTGCTGCCTCGAACTCCTCGCAGGTCGTAACCTTATAGCCCTTAGCGCCCATCGCCTCGGCAAGCTTTACAAAGTCTACCTGATCATCAAGAACTGTAGCGGAATATCTCTGTCCGTAGAAAAGTGTCTGCCACTGGCGAACCATGCCTAGAACGTGGTTATTCACAACAACCTCGATAATCGGGATGTTATATCTTGTCGCAGTTGCAATCTCATTCATGTTCATACGGAAGCAGCCGTCTCCTGCAATATTGATGACCGTCTTATCCCTGCGTCCCCACTTAGCTCCGATGCTTGCCCCGAGACCGTAGCCCATGGTTCCGAGACCACCTGAGGTGAGAAGCTGTCTAGGCTCCTTGTACTTGTAGAACTGTGCTGCCCACATCTGGTGCTGACCTACCTCTGTCGTGATGATGGCATCGCCATTGGTCACCTCATAGAGCTTCTCCATAATGTAAGGACCAGTAAGCTTATCCTTATGGTATGTAAGAGGATATTTTGCAGCAAGCTCCTCAACATGTGCAACCCACTCATCATGGTTCTGCTGCGTAAGCTTGGCATTGACGCACTTCAATATCTCCTTGATATCTCCGATTATGCTCGCATCAACCTTGACGTTCTTGTTAATCTCCGCAGGATCAATGTCAAACTGTACAATTTTTGCCTCTGTGGCGAACTTCTTTGCATTGCCTGTGACACGGTCTGAGAATCTTGCTCCCACAACAACTAAAAGGTCACACTCTGATACTCCGAAATTGGCTGCCTTCGTACCATGCATTCCAAGCATGCCCATGTAAAGAGGATCTGTTCCGTTAAATGCTCCCTTACCCATAAGTGAATCCGTAACAGGTGCCTGAAGCTTCTTAACAAATTCGGCAAGCTCCTTGTCCGCTCCCGATATAACCGCTCCTCCGCCTACGAATACGAACGGCTTCTTAGCCTTGGAAATCATATCAATAACCTTATCGACATCCTCTGTCTTTATTGTATCCTTCACACGCTCAACCGGCTCCGGCTTCTTGTATTCATACTCAGCCTTGGCTGCTGTTACGTCCTTCGTGATATCGATGAGAACAGGACCGGGTCTTCCCGAAGCAGCGATTTTGAATGCACTCCTGACAACCTGCGCAAGCTTATTTACATCCTTTACGATGAAATTATGCTTGGTTATCGGCATTGTGACACCTGCTATATCAATCTCCTGAAATGAATCCTTTCCAAGAAGTGAAACGCCTACATTGCATGTAACAGCTACAATAGGAACTGAATCCATATATGCCGTCGCAATACCTGTTACAAGATTGGTAGCTCCCGGACCTGATGTAGCGAAGCATACACCGACCCTTCCTGTTGCTCTTGCGTATCCGTCGGCAGCATGTGAAGCTCCCTGCTCATGGGATGTAAGAATATGCGTAATCTTATCTGAATTCTTATATAATTCGTCATATACATTGAGTATGGCACCACCCGGATAACCGAATACTGTGTCTACCCCCTGCTCCTTCAAACACTCAATCAAAATCTGTGAACCATTTAACTGCATCTGTGAATCCTCCCAAACAATTATTTCTCAAGTACTGCTCCCTTGCAGGAATCAGACACCATCTTAGCGTACCTTGCAAGATAACCTGTAGTAACCTTAGGCTCTCTCGGTTTCCATTCAGCCCTTCTCGCCGCAAGCTCCTCGTCTGATACCGCAAGCTCAAGCTTATTCTCAGGAATGTTAATCTTAATCAAATCGCCTTCCTTAACAAGAGCTATAGGACCGCCAACTGCTGCCTCCGGGCACACATGTCCGATTGATGCTCCTCTTGAAGCTCCCGAGAAGCGTCCGTCCGTGATGAGTGCCACACTTGAACCAAGCCCCATTCCTGCGATTGCAGAGGTAGGATTGAGCATCTCACGCATACCCGGACCGCCCTTAGGTCCTTCGTATCTGATTACCACTACATCTCCGGCAACAATTTTTCCGCCCTTGATAGCTGCAATGGCATCCTCCTCACAGTCAAATACTCTTGCAGGTCCTTCATGAACCATCATCTCAGGGACAACTGCCGAACGCTTTACAACACATGAATCCGGTGCAAGATTTCCCTTGAGAACCGCAATACCGCCTGTTGTGCTGTAAGGATTATCTATAGGTCTTATGACCTCTGTATTCATATTGACACAGCCTTCAATATTCTCTGCCATTGTCCTGCCTGTGACTGTGAGAACATCTGTGTTCAAAAGCTTCTTCTTGTTGAGTTCGTTCATGACGGCGTATACACCGCCAGCTTCATTAAGCTCCTCGATATATGTGTGGCCTGCCGGTGCAAGATGACAGAGGTTAGGTGTCCTTGCGCTTATCTCATTGGCGATATCCACGTTAAGCTCCACGCCTGCTTCCCTTGCAATCGCCGGAAGATGAAGCATGCTGTTCGTCGAACAGCCGAGTGCCATGTCAACCGTGAGTGCATTCATAAAAGCCTTCTCCGTCATGATATCTCTCGGCTTGATATCCTTCTTTACAAGCTCCATAATCTGCATTCCCGCATGCTTTGCAAGCTTGATTCTCTCCGAATATACAGCAGGAATCGTTCCGTTGCCGCGAAGTCCCATTCCAAGTGCCTCTGTAAGGCAGTTCATGGAGTTGGCTGTGTACATGCCTGAGCATGAGCCACATGTAGGACAGGTCTTTGCCTCATACTCCTTAAGCTGCTCCTCGGTAATCTTACCTGCAGCATAAGCACCTACCGCCTCGAACATGCTCGAAAGGCTGGTCTTGCAGCCTGCAACCTTACCTGCAAGCATCGGTCCGCCGCTGACAAAAATTGTAGGAATATTAACTCTCGCCGCTGCCATTAAAAGACCCGGAACATTCTTATCACAGTTAGGAAGCATTACAAGTCCGTCGAACTGATGTGCAAGCGCCATACACTCTGTAGAATCCGCAATCAAATCTCTGGTAACAAGTGAGTACTTCATTCCTGTATGTCCCATCGCAATACCATCGCACACTGCGATAGCCGGAAACACTCTAGGTGTACCGCCAGCCATTGCAACACCGAGCTTCACTGCCTCGACCAATTTATCAATATTCATATGACCCGGAACAATCTCATTGTAGGAGCTTACAATACCGATAAGCGGTCTGTTCATCTCCTCCTCTGTAAGTCCCAGCGCATTAAACAGGGAACGATGTGGAGCCTGCTGTGTTCCCTTGAAAACTGCATCACTTCTCATAATATACTAATCCTCTTTTCTGAGCGATCTGTTACGAAGAAATAATAAGAAATTCACGAATGTGACTTCTAATCTGCCATAAAAGCAATTCATTTTCGCTCTGAAACAAATTGCATGTGTAAAAATAGATAACTATTATCTGCACTACAGATAAAAGATTGATTTATTATAGCACACTTTCAGACTTTAATCTACTGAATTTTTAAAATATAGATATAAAATACTATTTTTATCTTTCAAAACTATCACTCACATAAATTCTATACTAATTGCAATACTGCCTCACAGCAGCATACAACAATAACAGCCTTATATTTTCCGCATTATACTCTTTCGGCAATCAAATCACCCATCTGTGTAGTACTTACCTGCTTCATGCCATCCGCCATGATATCGACTGTCCTGTAGCCCTCTGAGATAACGCTCTTGACCGCAGCCTCAACTGCAGCCGCTTCCTTGTCAAGATCGAATGAGTAGCGCAGCATCATAGCCGCTGAGAGGATTGTCGCAATAGGATTTGCCTTATCCTGCCCTGCTATGTCCGGAGCTGCACCATGACTAGGCTCATAAAGACCAAGCCTGCCCGCTCCAAGGCTCGCCGATGATAACATTCCGATGGAGCCTGTTATCATGCTCGCCTCATCCGAAAGAATATCGCCGAACATATTCTCCGTGAGAACCACATCGAACTGCGCCGGATCCTTTACAAGCTGCATCGCACAGTTGTCGACAAGCATATCCTCAACCTTAACCTCCGGATACTCCTTAGAAACCTCGGCAACAATCTTTCTCCAGAGTCTCGATGTGTCAAGGACGTTAGCCTTGTCAACACTGATAATATGCTTATTTCTCTTCATCGCAATCTCGAATGCCTTGATTGCAATTCTTCTTATCTCATTCTCATCATACTTGAGTGTATCCACCGCCGTCACAACACCATTAACTTCCTTGGTGTTTCTCTCTCCAAAATAGAGACCGCCTGTGAGTTCTCTGACAATAATCATATCAAAGCCCTTATCGGCTACCTCCTCCTTGAGAGGACATGCACCCTTAAGCTCGCTGTACAGGTATGCAGGTCTTAAATTGGCAAATAGCTCAAGTCCCTTCCTGATTGCAAGAAGTCCCGCCTCCGGTCTCTTATCAGGAGGAAGCTCATACCAGCTGTCCACTCCTACCCTTCCGCCAACGGCTCCTAAAAGAACCGCATCAGATGCCTTTGCCGTTGCGAGCGCTTCCTCCGTGAGAGGAACTCCGTACGCATCTATTGAACAGCCACCCATAAGCACTTCCTTATATGTAAATCTGTGTCCATATTTTTCTGCCACCCTGTCAAGAACCTTTCTTGCCTCACGCACAATCTCAGGTCCGATTCCGTCTCCCGGAATAAGTGTAACATTAAATTCCATAACATACCTCCAAATCACTGCCGCGCTTATGTATCCGGCTGTCTATTTTGCTTTTCTAATTATGGTACATCAAGTTATTTTTATTTTCAAGTTACGATTATAACATATATTTAGTTAAAATACATCAAGAATTATGCAGTTGTTTTATACTATTCATAAAGTGAATCCAGTGTAAGTAACAGTACATCACCATCAGACAAGGATTTAAACCAATCCGTATACCCGGATAATGAAAATAAAATATACTTTGAAACCTTATATTTTGCAGCTATAAGCTTTCCCCGCCTAATCAAAGTATCATAGATTCCCTTGTCAATTTTTTCATTTTTAAATTTACATTCCCCGACAATTGCTTTTCTATCTATCTCCGATATAGCAACAACATCTATATCTGCGGATTGTGATTTTACATTGCCATCCTTATCCGTAATATTTTCAACACCCCACCATGTACCTACCGAAGTGACAAAACAGCCATACTCACCCTTTATCCCCTGCGCAAAGGTATAATATCTGCACATGTCCTCAAACACAGCTCCCATAAAGGAATGTAAAACCGGCTTTACCACTTTTTGATAATAAATCTCTCCCTGCCCCATCTCAATTACACTGGTAGCCTTTGGAATAAATTCATACCAGAACTTAAACATATAATCTTTTAATACATACTGTGTTTTCTTTTTATTCTTCTCATCTGTTATACATTTTTTCTTTTCTATAAGACCAACACCTATCAATTTTTCCAACGAATATAATACTGTGGTTTCTTTTTCTCCAATCTTACCTGCAATGATATTGAGCGAATTTTCTCCATTTGCAATCTGTTCAATAATATTATTTACAATAGCAATATCGGAAAATTCCTGTGTCAACAGGTTTCTGGTTTCATCATACAGATACCCATCCGTCCTGAAAAACAGCTTTACAATATTTTCGTCAATGCTTCTTTCCGGGTCTATCATTGAAAGATACTTTGCAACGCCACCGGTAATCCCATAGCAGACTGCCTTATCCTCATTTGAATAATTCGGAACGAATTCTGCTGCCTCCAGATAACTGAATGCCTCCAACCTTATTTGTGAATCACGCCTTCCAAACAGAGGGCTTTTTTCGCTGAGGACATTATTCTCCATAAAACTTAATACCGAACCACACAGGATAATTTTGATATTTTTATCACTCCACACTGTATCTATATATTTCTGCAATATAGATAAAAGAGCCTCATCCCTTTCAGCCCAATATGGCAGTTCATCTATTACAAGAACCACCTTTTTATCTTCCATATTCTTGTTGATAAAATCAAAAACCGACTCTATAGTATTAAAGCTGACATTCTCCACACCCGGCATAAATAGTTCCAACACCTGTTTTGAAAACAATTCCAGATTTCTTTTTTTTCCGACCTTTGTTGCTGTATAAAAAATTGCTTTTTTATCCTTGACAAACTCTGCAATAAGTGTAGATTTACCGATACGTCTACGACCATATATGACAGTCATACCAATCCCATCTCTATCATAAAATTCTTTTAATGAAGCTAATTCTCTTTCTCTGCCGATGAACATATACAGCACCTCCCAAAATATTTAATTCAGATTCATTTTATTAAAATCAATTTGAATAAAATAAATCTGAATTAAATATATCATATAATATTATGCCTGACAATCAATTTTTCATACACAAAAAAACACCTTCAGTGCCACCATAGCACCAAAGGTGTTTTTTATAATGCCTGTCCGCTATAACAAATAAGCTTACTTCTCCGGCTTCTCAACCTGTACGATAGCTGTCTTCTGCATAGGGATACGGCAGTTCTTGTTGTTACCGAACTCTACGATTACAACGTCATCTGTGATATCGAGAACAACTCCATAGAAACCGCTTGTTGTGAGAACGCTGTCGCCAACCTCCATTGAGGCAAGTGTCTCATTGAGCTGCTTCTGCTGCTTCTTCTGTGGACGGATTGCGATAAAGTACATAAGTACAACGAAGAAAATAATATATCCTACTAATAAAAGGATTGATGAAGCTCCGCCTGCTGCTGACTCTAATAATACCATTTTTTCCTCCTTGACCGGAAATATTTTGTGTGAACCGGCTAAAACTTATATCATTATATATGATATGGGGGATATTTGCAATTAAAAAATAATAAACTATTTATCCTTCAAGCAGCTTGGGACAGGTGTCAGACCCCGGTGTCCCATTTCTGGGACACCGGGGTCTGACACCTGTCCCAATTCTGCCGCCTTGTTGAATAGAGACAGAATTTTTTCTTCATTGTATTCGCTTGTATACTGTAAAACTCATTGACCGAATTATTTTATTTCAAATCTGTAAAAATAATTTTTTTCACTACATCTTTTTTTCAAAACATCTCATCTTCTATTTTCTCTCATCAAGCATAAGCTGTACCCTGTTTTGGATTACCTCTATAGTTTCATCAATCGTCTTGGTATTCTCCATAAACTGTCCCGCTTCCTCGCATACAATCGCTATACAGTCACGCTCCAGATCATTATAAAACACTGCATTTTTTATAGCAGTCCTGACCTCGTCTACCTGCCCGGTTGTCATTGGCTCTACAGGTCTTCCATTAACATATGTCACATCCGCTATTTTATCTCCATTCTCATCCAGTACATAATTTCCATCAGAATCCTTAAGATACTCTGTCTCAACCTCCTTAGCAAGCGTTGCCTCCAATGCTTCCTTTCCGGTAACGAACTGCCCACTCTCGCTCTCTATAAATGCCCTCGACAGTACTGCCTCAAGAAATTCCCATGCAGCATCCTTATATTCAGAAGCAGCCGTTATCGCAACAAGGCTTCCATAAGACATTATACCTGCACTTACTCTTTCATTTCCACTCGGAAAACCTATAAGCTTTAACTGCCTTCCGCCTCCGTTCTGCCATTCAAGCTTCTCAAAATCGCGTGCAGAATATATGTATTTTCTCCATACTACGTTATCCCCTGCTGCACTCCGTTCTTCTCCGCTTAAAGTTACCGGTGTGATATTGAGTGCATTGATTCTGTTTAATATATCCCTGAAGCGTTCATTATCAAAATCGGCGGTTCCCTCATCAAAATCAACAAAACCATATATTCCATTCAGAATTGCAATATCCAGAATACATTTTTTGGAATCCAATGCCGTCCAGTCCGGCTCAATATAAAGTTGTGGATTATTTTCACAGTAATCCAAGAATTCTTCTATGGTCCATGAATCAATGTCTCCTATTGAATCTGCAGGCACAGCCAGAGTATAGAATGAAAAATCCGTAGGAAATGTATATAAATTTCCATCAATCGTAAAATCCTCTACAACCCGCTCAATAATTCCGGTCAAATCAACTTTATTACTCTTTTCTATGTATGAATTTATACTTTCAAGATAGCCCTTGCTGACATATTCATTCAATGTGTCCTTGCTTGCACCTGATAAAACTTCCACTATATCTGGTGCATCCGTACCCGCAAGTGAAGCATTTATCTGATTCTGTCTTGTATCACTGTCATCACTGTATTTCCCGTTTTTAATAATGTACTCCTTATTAGATTTATTAAAAGAAGAAACATAACTTGCATATTTACTGCTTGTTGTCAGCGTTGCAATACATAACTCCTGTTTTTTTACTTCATCCTCATTATCTGCCTTCTTTGTAAGGCTTACTATCTCAATTCCATTTTCACCTTCATTTACAAATATATAAGAACTATCATTAATCTTTTCTACCGAACATAGATTTATTCCAATCAAATCATAATCCGCTAAATCAATAACCGTCTGATTATCACTGTCGTTAACATAACAGTTCAGTTTTCCGTTTTCCACATAAAAAATATTATTATAACAATTTAAAAGCTTAACCTGCTGCGGGAAGCTTTTTACCTTCTCTGTATCCTTACCGTTCTCCAAAATCACATATAAATTCTTTTCTTTACCTGAAAATGTTGAAAAATATACTTTATCCTCCGGCACTACGAACACATTCGTAATAATTTCATTTACATTATACTCCTGCTTAAGCTCCCCCGCTTCTGAGTAAACATACAGACTGCCCTGTGAGGCAATATATATGTTATCTCTGCTGTCTGCAGCCATAGCGTAAACATCTGAATTGTCATCCGGCATGGCAAACTCAGTCTGTGAAATATATTTTCCAAAGATATCATAAACCTTAACCATTGTCGTGTTTTCGAGATTATTTCTGACTATAACAAACATTTTATCCTGCCCTGACACAGCCAGATTGAGAATTACTTCATTCTCATTTGTAATGTTATCTAATACTTTTTCACCTGAAATCTTATTGTATTTAACGACATTCTTACTATCTGCGTCCTTATAAATAACATTCTGCTTAATAAGCTGATAATTGACATACTCACTCTGCCCAGCCTGTATGGTTTCATACGAAGCAGAATACCCGGTATTCTTTTCTTTATTACATGCTGACAATGTAATTGCTGCCAGAAACAAAATAACTGTAATAAGTTTTTTGTTCATTTTCTTTTCCCCCATATTCAATTATTATCTAAAATATATGCTCGCATAAAAGCGAGCATATATCAATTTGTTCATAAATACATTAAATTCATCTTTTGAAGCTCTTATATTCCCTTTAATCACCTTCTTCGTCTAAATTTTTATTAAATATACCTTTCTCCCCATCTGTGCTCTTACACAGTTTACTATCAATAGTACGACTTATATTATACATCCGTCCTTTTATTTAGCCAAATATTTTCATTATGTTCATGGGTTCGTTAAAATTTGTCAGGCTTTCTTCTATTTTTTCTCATCAAGGTACAACTGTACCCTGTTTGGGATTTTCCTGCCTATCTTTCTTTATCACCGTGACATTCTCTCACCAAGATACAGTTCAACCCTTCCCTTCAGGTTTGAAATAACCTTATCCGCATCCATGTCTCCCTCAAAATAATTTACCAGTTCCTCCGCCATAACATCATTAAGTTCAACCGGAAGACTGCTATCCGGTGTGGACTTTTCAATTAAGTCAAGCAGAAGTTTTCTGTCCTTGTCATAATCAAGCTGTTCTTCTTCAATATTTACAACCGGCAGTCCCATAATATAACACGACACCTTTGTATCAATCTCACTTAACTGATGTTCGAATACATCCTTTCGCACACTTATATCAAAATCATCACTTTCTGAGGCTTCGAGCTGTTCTTTGTAGGAAAGCATAAGCTTGATAAACGAATGTGCAATACGTTTTTCCTCATCGCCGGCATTGTCCCTTACAGCCAGCATGGAAGTCGGTGCCATGTAATGCCCATTTCCATCCTCACAAGGATATCCGATAAAATTAACATCATCACCCATAAGTAATCGAAGGTACGGTATATCAAGTGGTTTTTTAATTTCTACATCAAGGCACAGCATGCTGCCATCTAAAAGATTTTCATATTTTCCGTTTGTTCCCTGATACTGCTTTCCCAATTCTATAACATTACGAAATGCTTCCGTATCAAAGGATGTTGTGCCATTCACAGAATCAATAAAATAATTATCTTTGAGACCATGCATGAAATACTTCAAAACAAAAGCTGTACCATCATCCATAGAATTTCCATAAAAAATTGATTTCAATGAATCCTTCCTGTCATCTATGCATTTAATGAACTCCTCATAGTTCCACCCATCCATGTCCTTCATTGCGGTGATAACCGTTCTTATGCGGAAGTTGGTCACGACACCATAGAACTTATCATCGACCCTCCCCATGTTAACAGCTTCCGGAATAAGTTCATCGGTAATTCCCATCTGGTCAAATATATCATCCAATGGCTCCCAGTATTTTGTCATATCTTCGAACTCCACAAGGGCAGTGTCTATTATTACAGGACCTTCTCCCGCAATCAGCTCAGTAAGCATTTTCTGGTCATCATACTGATATTCTGTCAAATTTATCCGATAAGCAGGATACATTCTGTTAAAATCCGCAACTGCTGCACTATAGGCATTCTTATTCCAATGATCAACAGCAAATGTTATACTCTTAACCTCGACCTCCTGTGTCGTAGGTTCAAGGTGCACAAATCCGTATCCCTTAGAATCACTGTACAGTACATTTATCCCCTGTTCCTGCGAGCCGGACACAGTCTCAGCATTTGATACCCTTATACCATGATTTTTCCACAGATACAGAGTCTGTGTATTGCCATCAGAAGTATTTTTTAAATAAACGCCATCTTTATCTGCAAAAAGGATATTATTTTCATCCCAGTATGTAAAGCATCCGCCATAGCCTTCAAGTTTTTCAAGCCTTGTCTCACTTGCAGCTGCAGAATCAACCATGAATATTTCACCACTATTCCATAATGCAACCGTGCCATCACCAAGTGGATTTAGTGACACATTTTCTTCATTATCGAGTTCTATTTCCCAAAGCAGCTTCCCATCTGCGGAAACTATACAATAATGGCAGGAGTAAGAGTACTCTTCCTCCTGTTTTGAGTAAATGAGATGAACATTACCATCCTTATCCTCTGACATGGAAAGCGGAGTCACATAATCAGACACAAAAAAATCCAAATCTACCCGGCTGACTTCACTCATATCTTCGTCAAGCTCGCAGATTACATACTTAAAGCCATGAGGAGTGTTTTCGGCAGGCTCCGAGCTGAATGCCACATAGTGCTCACTTGCCCAGATACTTCCTATTCCTGTCACCTGCTTTTCAAAGCCTTCTGTGATTCTGATTGATTTTTTCTCTCCATCAGAGCCAATATATACCATCTCATCCCAGCAGTTAACACTATCCCCATCTATGAAAAAATGTTTTTTTAATGCTGCAGCATGCTGCATTCCCATTGCCGCCATGGAATTGCCACCGGATATATCACTCTTAAGCTCCTCAAATGACAGGGCTGTCGGCATTCCTGTTGCACTGTACAAATCTCTGGAATTATCCTGCCAGACCAGCTCTGGAGAAATAAAACTATCAACCTGGTGTGTTGTTTCATCGGTCACCGTTTCCTGCAATTGTCCATCTGCCCTGTGACAGCCACAAATCAGAACAGATGCAAAAATAATAATGATAATGTTCTTTCTCATATTCCCTCTCCTCACTCAAACCTGTAATAAATATTTACAAAATAAAGCATATCTCTGATTTTACATAATTTAACTAAATCCGAATTAATTGCCGAATTATTAATTATGGTGTGCCGAATGTAATGTCTTCACATACTTTGAAATATCCTGTCTATCACTTCTAATACCACAGTTTTTACAAATTTCTCTATAATACTGATATACATCTGTTAATTTACATTCTCGATACTCCGAAGAACCATCAGAATGTATACCATACAAATACATATGAGCTCCTCCATCTTCCAACATTTAGTTTTGATTCTAACCTTTCTCCCCAGCTGTGCTCTTACACAGTTTACTATCAATAGTACGACTTATATTATATAACTGTTTCTTTTTTTAGTCAAGTACTTTCATTATTTTCATGGGTTCGTTAAAATTTGTCAGGCTTTCTTCTATTTTTTCTCATCAAGATACAACTGTACCCTGTTCTGTATTACCGCAGCAGCCTCAGCAGCACTATTCTGACCTGAAATGAAGCTCATCGCCTCTTCATAGACTATATTGTAAACTGCCATATCATATTGCTTATAGCCCGATGCTGTGTAAGCAAGCTCGCGAAGGGTATCAGCCTGCTGGGATGTAAGATTGCTGCTAAGAGGGTTATGCCCCTTTACGCCGTCCTCATATTCATGCATGGCAACATATAGCTGTGTCTCGAATTTATCTTCAAATACCGGCATGCCGGACGGTTCAAAATTCGTTAGATAATACTTCATAAATTCCCATGCTGCAGCCTGATTTTCACTCACGGCACTCATCGCCATATTATTATCAAACACCAGCTGTGCACTTGCATGTGATTTTGATGGATAGCCCAAGTATACCTTCTCAATATTGTCAAAATGCATGTCCAGCATTTTAATGTTTATGATATCCATGCTGTCCAACTCCTCAAGCAATACCTCTTTTTTCTTAAGCTTGTCATTTATCTCATCATCAGGGACAGAGGTGTATGTATCCGGAAGTGTCTGGACAAGCTTCAGCATATTTATAAAATCATCCGACTCAAAGCTGCACTCCCCTGTATCCTTATCGTAGAATAAATCCATTGAATATTTTAAAAATCTCTCAAGCTCGAAGCTGTTCTTTTCTCTGGCAAATAGCTGTGCACCGCTATATTTTTCAAGCAGTTCATACATTGTTGTGAAATTCCAATCCTCATCAGCATTAAGAAGTCCCTCGCTTCCGACAACCGTCACCAGCTTAAACTCAGGTGCCATAACATAAAGCCTGCCGTCATCTTCCAATGACGAAAGAACACTCGGTATAAAATCTGCCCTGCCAATATCGCCATCCTTATCAATGCAGGTGTACAGGTCGGTTAAAATTCCCTTGTCTGCAAGATTGTCTATATCTAAATTGTCATCAATATTAAACCAGAACAAATCAGCACCATTTCCTGTTATCAGGTCATTGTAAAACCTTGTGAGTGCTGTATCATACTCATCATAATCATAATTAAAGTATGGTTTAACCGTGACATAATATTCCGTATTATATCTGTTGAACTTATTTATCGGCTCCGCATATATCCATGAAGGAGCAGTAAACGCTGAGAGCACAAGCTGTTTTCTCTCAGTGACATCTGCTGCCTGCTTTCCCTCCAGCACCGCAAGCTCAATTGCCACATCCGCCGCCTGTCCCGACAAATCAATATCTTCCACAGAAGCTATATAAAAAGTGCCCGACTGTGCCCTACCAAAGCCTGATTCCCCGGAATCCTCCGAGCTGTTGATTCCATAATCCTGAAGGCAGACAAGTGTAGTGTAATCCGAATTATCAACATTATATTCATATATATAAGTCTCTGTTATAATATATAGCACACCATTTTCGGAAACACCCAGCTCTCTCATATTGCCCTCATAGATGTCAGGAACATTTTCCAATCTGTCTCCTAATCTTCCGGATTCCCTGTCGATGTTATATATATCGACCTTATACTCATTATTGACACACACAAAATACCATTTACCGGACGGTGCAGCCAGAATACGCCCTAAAGCTAAATAACCAATGCCTCCCATATTAGCCGGCTTATCCATCATCCCCGACACTGTTCCCTCGCTGTCAATGTACACAAGCGTTTTCTCACCGACTATGCCTATATTTCCCTGCTCATCAATATCCACATCTCCAACCGAAAGTCTCTCATTCCTGTCGGACAATGCTTTCTCAACATTCTTAAGGTCAATCTCCTTTAGAAGGTCAAAATTATCATCATACAGCATCAGTTTCTTATTGGCAGAACCTGCAAAACCTTGAGAAGTCTTAAAATAATCTCCCAATGTTCCAAGCTGCTTCTTAGTATATCCATCCCCTTCAATATCCTTAATCACAACATAATTGCTTCTTGTATGCGTCATATCGTCACTATGCTCTGCAACCCCATACACCGCCTTCTCATTAACGAATATATGCGAGAACGCTCTTGGTGGAACAGCATCCTCCTTGCTCAGCTCACAGGAAAGCTGCACAAAAGACGGCTGATATACAATATTCTCCTCACTTCCCGTCACCACAGTAACGTCCTCCGGCTTGTTCTTCCCGGAATTGCAGCCTGTGCAAAGCACAACCGCCGACAATAGCATTAAAAGCTTACCCCTGATTTTCTTATTCATATTCAACGCCTCGATTCTTTTAAGAGTATAAAAATTTGTAAACAATCTTTATTACTAATAGCAGTATAGAGGGCATGGAAACTGCCCTCTATAATAAACACTGTTAAATTCTACTTTAATACACTGAACCGTATTCGTCAACATAATATTGCTGTGATGCTGAATGAAGCTTGCCACCATATTTATAAGATACATTAACAGTAATATAGCTACTATTACCTGTCTTACTAAATGAAAATCCAGCAAGCTCTCCTGATGTCAGATTAACCAGTTCGGCATCTCTAAAATATCCTGTATAACCTTCATCCCATGCCCAGTAAAGCCTGACATAAATATCTATCCCAGTATTATTGTCAGTAAACTTATAAACTCCTGACATGCTCTGTGTTCTCGCCTGAATAATTTCATTTCTGTTTTCTGAAACATCATTTTTTTCTGCAGCAAGGCACATCGTACTGCCAAACATAAGTGTCATTACCATTATCATTGCCACAAAAAAATTAAGCTTTTTTCTTTTAAACATACTAATACCTCTCTTTCGTTTATAATGTGTAGTTATTGTTTTCTTCTCCCCATCTGTGCCCTTACACAGTTAACTATTAATAGTATATTTCAATTATAAACTTTCACTTTGTTCCTACCATGACAAATGAGGAAACTATACAATTTCTTCATTTGTCATGGTAGAGAATTACATTTCATATAAAATAGAAATTACAACAACACTATTAAAGGAGATAACGCATTATGAATCTAAAAAAAGCTTTATAACAGTTATAACAGGACTTATATTAACAATCAGTATTTTAGGATGGACGCATATTATCTATATTGACAATAATAATTCTAATGACTATTCCGTTGGCATTTTATCAGATGATGATATGCCGAATATTAACGAAATTAAATAATTTTTATTGCTTTCAGCCAATTTTCATATATATTCATTTGCGAATTCATCCTTTTGAATTTTGCAAGTTCGTATGCCCATTTACATAAATTTATACTGTCATTCGTTATTTTCTGTTGCTTTCCATCATTCCACGCAATGCAATACAGCATTGTGTTCAGCGACTGCATTCTCTCACATTCCAATTCTATCCGTATTCCATCATCAGCGATTTCATTTGATTCAGCATAATTTCCCACATTTCCGTAAAAATTAGCATACCTTGAACTCAAATTTTCAAAAATTCCGGCAAACAATTTTTTAAATAAGTCATCTTCCTCCCACACAGTCATATTTTTATAGCAGGGTATAGACTCATATTTCTTTAATATCCCCATAAATGCAATATATGTAGTCAGAATCAGCCGCTCATGCTTGACAATATACTTATAATTTCCAACCTCACTGATTTTAAAAGGAAGAAGCTTTTCAAGCTTTGGCATATCTTGTGGAACATTTGTTTTATCTTTCAACATTTCCAACCAGATTTTCAGATATTCCATCATTATGCAGTTAATTTCTATAGATGTATCAAGCATAGACTGCAATTGCACAAAGAGCATTTTGGCATAATCATAATCACATTTGGTAATATTTCTTTGCAGCTCATCCCACAGCTTATACGCCTCAAGATTATCCGCCACAATCACATCACTTCTAAGAACTCCCTTCAAGCCAAGCTTATCTAAAAGCTCCTTTGAAGTTCTGTAGCTTGGGGAACTCTGCCCCTTTACAATCCTCTGCACATTTCTGGCACTCTGATTTGTCCCTGCAAGCTCCTCTATCGACATTCCATACATGCGTCTTCTCTCATCTATAAGCTGGTTCACACAGCGAAAACCGCTGTCAACATAGTATGGATACCATTCAAACAATTCACGCTCATGCTTATACTTTCTAAACAGTTCATCCACACATTCTAGGAGCTCGCGGCAGCTTAAAGTGTCATAGGCGATATTTTTAACAGTGCTTTTATTAGTGTCTTTAATATTGTCTCTGATAGCACCACAAACATCGCCCTCGACATTATTGCAAGCAAGTTCCTTGACATTATCATTTAAGCTGTCATTAAGCTCAATAATGTTCGTAAGAAGCGGTCTGATGTAATAAAGTCTCGCCGTCTCCTTAAGCATATCAAGTGCACTTATACAGCATTCAAGCTTATCACGCTTATCTTCTACAGTCATGTTTTGCAGACCAACGCAGGCTGCAAGCTCACATACTGCCTTGGGATATATGCATACAAGATTCCACTTCTCAGCACCGGAGGCTTCACAGTAGCTTATCAATAGCTTATATATTCTGCATGCAGCTTCTGTATTTCCAAGCTTGGCACTGATACGTGCAATGCCAAAAAACATATACGCTTCATAGATTGTTATACATGACAGGTTTTCCAGATTTTCATATTCAGGCATGGTGACATGTAGTGCAGCAGCATAGAGCTCCAAGCCTTCTATAAACTTACCATCAAGCTCTGCAATTCTTCCATTCATGAACAGAATAAACTGATTGTTGAGCGGTATATTCTTGTAGCTTGCTTTGTACCTTTCGATATTTTTCTGTGCCATATCAAGACTGCCATCCTTGATATTTTCAAGTATGTACAGCCTGTCCATCATCTCATCATACTCTGCCTGCGGAAGGTATGTTCCGCATCTGTCTGAGTTAATCCCCAGCCTCTGGCACAGCGCCCTCAGAATATGTATTCCCCCGACATATTCCCCGCTCTCAAGCTTGGAACACACAGCCGCACTGCATATCCCATTGCAAACATCGTTCACGGAAAGTCCCCGCTTTGTACGCTCATTTTCAATTATTTTTCCTATATAGTTCTCGTAAGTATCCTGCAATTTTATATATAGCTCCTGATGTTTTATGTAATGCAATTAATACAGTTATCCCATTTTGATATGCCACATAGATACGATAACATATTTTGTTATAACTTAACATGACATATGAAGAAACTGTTTATATTTTCATACCCAATTTCGACTACTAAACAACTTTTTTTATAAATTTACAGCTCAATCTATCTAGCGTATCATAATCGCCCTCATTTCCATACCAGCTCGCTATATTACTCATAAAGACATCATACATCCATTCATGATTATTTTCGCTACAATTCTTGTATACATATTCTATAAACTCTGTTTTCTTGCAATCAACATAATTACTTCTACTCGAAATTAGGGAATTGACGAACATACACTCTTCCTGAGTAATGAAAAGGTTACCATTATATACTATTTTCTCATATGGTATCGTACACTTGAGTGCCTTTATAATATTTTTAACATGCTGATTTTTATCTATTAATCCAAGGTCATATCTGATGCTGCTCTCTGTTCTGATTATATACTGCTGATTGACAGGAATATCCAAGTCTATCATTCCTTTAAGTTTCATGAAGAGAGTCAACGCCTTATCATAGTAAAGCGGACATTCGCAATCCGCTTTCGCTACTTGCTCATGAACGCAGTCGCTTTGCTTATTCTGTGTTCAATTATCTGTGCTCAGTTTTTACCACACAATAAACATGTCATGATATTGTTAAATATTCAACTGCCTTTTGGGTTATTACAAATTTTTAATTTGTTCTTTGTGTATCCGGAATATATAAATTACCGTCAATACCATGAAAACCTTCAGCGTCTCTCTTTATTGCAAAACAATATATATCTCTCATTTGTACAACATATACATTTTGGCTCGGCTCCGGATTGTATTCATACATCACAATTTCAGTTTCATCTTCGGTTATATGATAGTAAACTTCATCATAACAAACTAAATAACCAACAAATGCACCAACTAATTCTTGAGAAAGTTCTGTAGGTAAACCACAAGCTTTCAAAATACCCGCTTCTACATCTGTCCTACAAATTGTATACTCAAAATTATTTGCTAAGATCGTTGGTGCCTTGCTTTTACTATTTCTATTTTGAGTAAACACAAAATGACTAATTATTAATACTATTATAAAAACAAACACAAATACAACTGCCATCCATGCCATATTTTTCTTCAATATTTTTCCAAATATATTTACAGTAATCTTGCTAGATTCACAAGAAGAGTTGTTGTTTTTCATATTTAAATCTGCCTTTCCGCGAAAGATACCAATACAATATGAAGCCTGTTGACTGACTTTCGCTTTATAATCTATCAATAGCCAAAGCAAATAAAAAATCAAATCCTCTTTAATTTCCCATGCTTTACTTTTTTTAACCACATTTTTAGCTTCATTATTTGATATGCACTTTATTCCTTGGTTATCTCCTACTAATTTGTTTCAATCTTGCCTCTTTTTTAAATTCGAAAATGCCTCCAAAACATTGTAAGGACGCATTTTCGAATTTTTATGTTATAGTTAAACTATAGTATTTAATTTCTAACTTTATGTTATCAATTCACCGCATTAGATATCTCATGCATAAGCTCTTCATTATAAATCAGACTAGAATTTTTTCCACGAACAATTAAACTTCCATCATTCTGTTTATATGCAAAAAAAACATATGTATTTCTTTCTTCTAGTAGAACATCTCCTTCTGGAATAATATAAAATTCACCTGATTGATCCAGTCCACCAAATTTTTGAATTTCAATTTTATCTGATAACTTCCCCTTGATATTATTAATAACTGAAACATCATAATTAGTATACGGTTCGCCCCACAATTTGCTGTTTCCATCTTGCGCTGTTAAACTAATCTTATTTTTATACGATTCTGAAGTACAATCTGTCACCGTTCCAACAAAAACATAGTCCGCATGGCTTACCATTTCATTAATAGATTCAACATCAATACAATATGAGGAATCACAATAATATATTGGCAATCCTTTATAAACCGATAACGCTCGTGCCTCATTCATATTTGTCAGTGACAATCCCATTGCTGCTCGTGTATAAGAATAATCGTATGATGCTTTATCATTTTCACTTAATTTTGTTACCAACGGTGTAAGTTCATACATTATATCATTAGATGTACTATGTGCTAACCCAAGTGCATGACCGCATTCATGAGCGGCTATAGCGATTTTTTCAGACGAAGTTCTTTGTTCCATATTGTAAGTGTTAAATTTAATACTCCCTGCAACAAGTCCAGTGTACCAATATGTCGTAGCATTTGTATTATTTTTCTCATATACATCAGAAATTTCTACATCATTTATTGTACTTCCTGTATCTTCTCGTATAACTCCTGGCTTATAATCATTCCACATATTAACCGCAGATTTCCATTGACTCAAATACTTTGTTCCTTCATCACTCCAATCAAGATGTCCACCCGCATCAATAAGACGCCACGTCTGAACGTATATATTAGCAGCGGATGCTGATATGGTCAAAGAATTTAATACCACAAAACACCCAATAATAGCAATAACAAATTTTATTTTTTTCATTATAAATACCTCCTGTGTAAAATTATTTTGTTTACAATTATTAGCAGCATATTTTATTTTTTCAACCATCTCCCCCAAATGCATTAAACAAACAACTCATTGAACTCATGTATAAATTTCCTTATTTTTCGTTACATCTTTAACTAATTCATTTAAGGAGTCTGTGAAGAGATCAACTTCACGGATTCAGGTAAAACAAAATACAGTCATAACAATAATGCTCATAATTGCTGTTATTTTTTCATAAGTGACATCCTCTCTTTCCCTTTTATGCATTGTCCATGTGTTTTATATGCTCTACTATATAGTATAACTCTATTATAATTCATTCTTTATATTGTACCATGACAAATGAAGAGAATTTTTATTTTCCTCATTTGTCATGGTGGAATGCTTTTTAGTCACTTACAATATAACTATTAGAAAATCAAGGAGAACACATTATGAAGTTAAAAAAAACTCTTTTAGCCTTTGCAGCAGGAATTATATTACTACTCAACATTCTTAATTTAACGGATATCACAAGAAACAGCACTAATGGTAAGTCAAACAACTATTCAATTAGTGTGTGTTCTGATGATGATACATGTAACCAGACCGTAAAAAAGTAATTATTGTTTTTCCAGCCATCTGCGATATAACCCCATTCTTATATTTTGTTTTTTTAATTTTGCTATTTCGTATGCACACCGGCAAAGTTCTTTATCATTTTCCGAAACATTACCTCTTTCCCCGGCATTCCATGCACGGCAGTACAGCAATGTATTAAGGCAGTGCATTCTTTCACATTCTATCTCAATTCTGATGCCTTCTTCGGCAATTCTGTCCGATTTCTCATAATGTCCGGCATTTCCATACGAATTTGCATATCGCATATTTAAATCTTCAAAAATACTTGCAAATTGCTTCTTGGAAAGCTCATTGGTTATCCATGATGTCATTTTATCGTAATCAGGTATAGCTTCGTATTTTTCCATCTTGCCAAGACACTCAATATATGTAGAAAGAATCATTCTCTCATGCTTAACAAGATATTTGTACTTTCCTATCTCGCTATATTTAAACGGAAGCAGACTTTCCAATCTATTCACTACCTCTGAAAATTCCACTTCATCTTTCAACATCTGGAGCCATATTTCAAGATACTCCAACACAATGTTATTGATTTCTACATTTGAATAAAACATCGTCCGTAATTGCGAAATTAGCCTTTCCGCATCCTCAAATTTACTCATAGCAATACAGTCCAATGCTTTATCCAAAGTCTCATACGCCTCAACTCCGCTTCCCACAATCACATCACTTCTCAAGACCCCCTTTAACCCTAGACGATCTAAGAGTTTCTTTGATGTGTTATAGCTTGGTGATACATACCCTTTTATAATTCTCTGAACATTTCTCGAACTCTGTGTATCACCAGCAAGTTCCTCTATGGATATTCCCGTCATGCATCTACGCTCAGCAATCAGCTCATTCACACAACAAAATTCACAATCAACATAATATGGATACCACTCAAACAGTTCACGTTCATGTCCAAACTTATCAAACAGCTTTTCTATAGCCTCCAACATCTCCTCATAATCATTAATATTGTCGTCATTGTTACCAAGTCTGCTCTTAAAACTGATGATGTTTCTAAGTATAGGCCGGATATAATGAAGTCTTGATGTATCTATGAGCACATTCAATGCATTCTCACAATGCACCAACATATCTTTGACTTCCATAATACCCATCTTATCAATTCCGATAATATCTATCATTTCACATATTGCCTTAGGATATATGCAGACTAAAATCCACTTTTCAATGTTAGAATTCGTACAATAATTCAATAATAACCTATACAGATTGTATGCCGCTGTCTCATAATGAAGCTTTGCTTTTATCCTTGCCACACCCAATATCATGTATGCTTCATATATTGTCAAACAGGAAATATTCTGTCTATCTGCATACCACGGCATAGTTTGTTGAACAGCATTCTCATAGTATTCAAATGCCTTTGTATTATTTAGTTTAAGTTCTGCCAGTCGACCTCTCATAAACAAAACAAACTGACTGTTAAGCGGATTTTTCTTATATGTTTTTTCATAGCATGCAAGCCGTTCCTCTGCCCTGTCAATTTTACCATCTTTGATGTATTCAAGAATATACAGCCTGTCCATCATCTCATCATACTCTGCCTGCGGAAGGTATGTTCCGCATCTGTCCGAGTTAATCCCCAGCCTCTGGCACAGTGCCCTCAGAATATGTATCCCTCCGGCGTATTCCCCGCTCTCAAGCTTGGAACACGCAGCCGCACTGCATATCCCATTGCAGACATCGTTCACGGAAAGTCCCCGCCTTGTACGCTCTTTTTCAATTATTTTTCCAATGTAATTTTCATAAGTATCCAGCAAGCCGTATCTTCTCCCTCAAATTTATAATCCTGAATAAAATATAGTTATTTTAATAATAACATATATCAGCTTAACATCAAATACTTATTAAAAAAAATTGAACATAATGCGTGAAATGCACTTTGTCCGATTTTCACTTGATATTCCAACTATTTTCTTTATCACTGTGAGACTTCAAACAGTATGAATATATTATTTTCATTGCGCAAATTAGATATATTTAATCGGTCTGCCGCATCACCAAGGCTGCTGATAGCCGACTGAATGGCATTTGAATAACTTCTGTTATAATAATTACCATATACACCAACAATACATTCCAAATCATCATCTGAAATATTATAATTTTCCTTCATGGCAGCTTTCTCGCCATGTGACAGTGATGAATGGAAATATAATGTATGTCCCTTTTTTTCATCCATTCTATTTTTTAAATATATAAATGGTCCGCGATTCCATCACCATCAAAATCCACACCACTGCTCTGGGTAATGTAATTTGAATCACCAGGTAATTCTTTATCAGTGCCGCATGCCACAAGACTGAGCATCGCTGCAGTAAGAAATACACATCCCGGTATAAACTTAGCTTTTTTCATAATTATATCCATTCCTTTCGCTTCGCTCAGGCACAAAACATTATGAAAATGTTTCCCTGAGCCTTTTTTCTTTATAATTCTTCTTGTAGGTAAACTCGGTATAATACAAATCACGGGAAGGTGAGTGGGCTGTCTGGTTTGCCGGATGACCGCATAATTACATGTGTAGTCAGCATTTTCAAGCACAAATAAGTGTGACTAAATAGCATAAACATCTTTGTCACCATAACTTTTGGAAGGTGGACACGCAATCTGTCTTTTTGTCATATCATAAAAATCAAAAAAGTTCCGATTTCATTTGGTTTATGGCAACAAAAGCATGACCAATGCTCTATCCCAGATTAGGTCAGGCATATCTAGATTGTTAACTAAATGACATTGGGTTCTGAATAGTTACATCCTTCAAGCAGCCTGGACAGGTGTCAGACCCCGGTGTCCCAATTATTCCTGCAAATAAATCTCAACTCTGTCATTTATTATTTTGGCAGTGTCTTGTGTACTCTTGTTATTATTACGCATACTTGCCAGTTCTTCTAAAATAATACGATTAATCACTCCGTACTGCTGTGGTTCCGGCTCGCAGCCTTCAAGAAATTCTGCCGCCTTGTTGAATAGAGACAGAATTTTTTCTTCATTGTATTCGCTTGTATTATATAAATTCATGTATATTTTATTTCCCGAATCATCTGTTCTCACAAAATCCTGCACATTCATCTTTTGTATTCCTATACAGAAATTCATAATGTCAAGCTGAACCTGCTTATCCATAAGCTTCCGAATGTATAATACAACCTTTTCAGGATTTGTGATATTGGCATTTATAACCAACATTCCGTTGCCTGCCGGCATAATGTAATTTCCGCTCTTCGCATGATTCGGGAAGCCCATTATTATATAGTCTGTATCAGCCTTTGACAAATAATTCATCACAATAGGATAATCATTCAGATACGCCCATATAATGTCATTATCATAAGCATCTCCCGCCGGAATATCACTTACATCTTCCCTTGTCAATTCAAGAAGCTTTATAAAACGCTCATCATCAAAATGTGCTGTTTTTGTATCCCAGTCAATAATAAATGAATTGTTAAACGCACATTTCGTCAAACTATTAATCACAAAATCCGGCTCAAGGTAATCCTTATTATTGAAAATATATGGCGAACGAAGTGATGTGTTTAATTTTCCTTCGGACATAAGCTCTACAATCGTATCAATCGTCCATTCGCTATCCTCCAATTGTCGTCCTACTGCCATTGACTCCACCCTTATGCCAACAGGCAGTCCATATAATGAATTTCCAACCGTTCCAAGTTCAAGAACTCCAGGTAAAATATCGGCAAAAAGTGACCTATCCATAAAGCTGTACCAGTCACACAGCATACCCTTTTCAATCAGATTATAATAGTCATCCATTGAGACATACATTATCTGAGGACCTTTTTTATTTGACAGCTCAGCCATAATTCTGTCCTTTTCCTCTTGTGAAGAAGCGTCAACATACTTGTATTGACAATCCGGGCTGTCCATTGAAGCAATTATCGCCGCCTTTTCACCCTGATTACACGAACCCACAAGGTCTGCTACAATTATATCTTTATCACTTTGCAGCTTTTGCTCTGACACAGAAACCATATAGTGCTTATAGCCATATCCATCACTCTTTCCTAAGAACACACATACCGGTTTATTTTCCACGAAGACCACACTTGTATCATATTGTGCCAGCCCATTTACATCATATTTGAGAATCCACGTTCTTTCACCAATATCAATATTCCATCTGACAAGCCCATTTCCCGAAATCATATTAGAGCTGTTCACCTGATAATATATATCGTTGTCCACCATGGCATAAAACTGATTAATGTCACTTGGCGCAGCATTCATTTCTCCTGCTTTTTTCCAGTCTCCATCTGAAAATCCGGCATAAAAAAAACATATTTTTTCTGTATCTTCATCGTAAACCGGAAGTATCAATTGTGCCTCATCCGTAATTATAGGTTCATAAAACATCTGTTTTCCCTGTACATCGCGCTCTAAAATAACATCTCCCTGCTGTGAAAAAATATAGAGCTGCTGTTCCTGGTATTGATTTAATACCCACAGTCTGTCCGTTGACACCGCATGACAGCTTGCACACGGCAGACATGGCAAAATCGTCTGCCCATACTCTTCTAAGCCAAGCTCCCCAAATATACTGTAAAACTCATTGACCGAATTATTTCCTTTCAAATCTGTAAAAATAATTTTATCCGACTTCTGGCAATACATTTCATCTTCAAATTCGTACTCAGCCCACCTGAACATGTAGCTATCATCCGCAAGCACATCTGCACTGACTATGTAGCCTATAGCCCCACTGACGCCAATATCCTTCGGAGTGAATCTTATACTCTTAACATTGCCGCTGCAATTACCGCTATCATTATTTCCTGCATTATCGGCACTAACCGTGCTGTCATTATCATGACTATATACCTCCAATAAATATAAGGCATTCTCACCTGTGTCATACTCTCTGTTTTCATTACATTTTACCCCCAGAAACCAGGTGTACCTGCCATTTCCATCTGTCTGGATTTCTGCCGCCTCTTCCATATTGTCCGAATCAATATAATGCTCCCACCTGCAAAAATCATTCAGATAATACGTTTCCTCAACCTTCAGCTCATCCGAAGCTGTAAACATGCTGGTTTGCCGGTCTGGTTCGGCAGATTCCCTCTCCGTTTGTTGTTCGGGTGTCTCCCGTTGATTTTTACATCCCATGTTGCAAAGAACTAATATTGTAAACAGCAAAAATAATATCTTTGTTTTTTTTATCTTCATCGGAGACACCCTCCCACCCTGTTACGAACTCTTGTGGTTACAATTCCATGTCCGTTAGGACACGTCCATGTGTACTTGTCCTCTGAAATAGTAATATAGCATTTTTCATTTTTTTGCACACCATTCTCAGAATATGTTGCCGTGTGCGATTGGTGATTTGCTCTTCTCCCCATACTGTACACACAGTTTACTATAAATTAATAGTATAGTTCCATAATAATCTCTTCAATAGCTTTAACCATGACAAATGAAGAAACTATATACAATATTTATTCAAAGGAGATAACACATTATGAATTTCAAAAAAATTTTTATAACATTTGCTGCAGGAATTGTTTTAATCAGTAATATTTTAAATCTGACACATATCTTCAGTAACGATAACTCCCATGATTACTCTATAAGCGTTTCTTCGGATGATGAAATTGATGAGCTGTCTAAATAATATTATTTTACGCATTTTTATCAAGCCATTTTTTCAGTTTTTCTGCTCTTAAGGTATATCCGTAAAAATTACATATTTGGTACGCAGTCCGGCACATTTTTATATCACCTTGCGTGACTGTGCCGGCTTCGCTGTTATTCCATAATATATTATATAAAAATGATGTCATCGCATATGCCCTCTCACATTCGATTTCATCGGCAATTCCGTTTACAGATAGCTCGTTGGACTTATCGTATTCTCCCATATTGCCATAAAAGCTTGAGCAGTAGAAGCAAACTACCTCATATTCCTTAGCGAAAAGCCTTTTCAGAAGCTTATTCTTCGTATAATCAGACAGCATTTGTTCATACCTGTCAAGCTGCTCATAATTTTTCAATTTATCTGCACACCAGAAATACTTATTTATTATCATAAGCTCTATTGGAAGCATACAATGATATCTGCCTATATCCTCTATGCTAAACGGCAATAAATCCGCACACTTTAAAGCATCCCTATAATCCTTATTTTCAATATTGATTTTACAAAGCAACATCTCATATTCAAGTGCCATTTTATTTAATTCTATTGACGTATCAAGTATCGTCTTCAGTTTATAGATTATCTTTCTTTTTTCCTCATAATTTCCTTTCTGACTGCCGCACACCAACTCATCCCACAGCTTGTAAGCTTCAATATCATCCGCAACAATGACATCGCTTCTTAGAACTCCCTTTAATCCCAGCTTGTCTAATAGTTCCCTTGAAGTATTGTAGCTCGGAGAAACCTGACCCTTTACAATTCTCTGCACGTTTCTTACGCTCTGTGTAGTCCCGGCAAGCTCCTCTATCGACATGCCCTGCATACGTCTTCGCTCATCTATAAGCCTGTTCACACATCTAAATTCACAGTCAACATAATACGGATACCATTCAAACAATTCCCGCTCATGCCCATTGCTTTTAAACAGAACATCTATACCTTTTAATAGCTCACTATAGTTTACGATATCATAATGGGATTGGCGCTTGTCTTCATTCAGTCTGATAATATTCTTAAGAAGTGGTCTGATGTAATGAAGCCTGGCTGTCTTTCTCAATGTGTCCAACGCTGATATACAATGTCTTAACATTTCGTTTTTTTCCATGGTACCCATATTATCTAATCCGATATCATCTATAATGCCGCACACTGTCTTGGGGTAAATACATACAAGATTCCATTTTTCCACATTACTTTTCTCACAGTAGCGTAACAACAGCGCATATATGCCGTACGCTGCCTTCTTTTTTCCAAGCAATGCATTGAGATGGGCGATATCAAGCAGCATATATGCTTCATATATTGTTATGCATACAAGCTTTTTCATCTGCATGTATTCCGGCATGGTAATGCAGATTGCTGCATCATAAAGTCTCTGTGCATCTCCTGTTTTTCCTCTAAGCTCTGCTATTCTCCCTTTCATAAATAAAATAAACTGATTGTTAAGCGGTATATCCTTATATCTGCTTCCATACCGTACAATTTTCAGCTCCGCGGTGTCAATTCTGCCATCCTTGATATCCTCAAGTATGTACAGTCTATCCATCATCTCGTCATAATCATTCTGCACAAGATAGGTTCCACAGCGCCCGGAATTAATCCCAAGTCTCTGGCAGATTGCTCTCAGAACATGCATTCCTCCCGCATATTCCCCGCTCTCCAGTTTGACATAGACACTTTTACTGCATATTCCGTTGCAGACATCATTAACGGAAAGCCCGCGCCTTGTACGCTCGTTTTCAATTACTTTTCCAATATAATTTTCATAAGTATCCAGCAAGCCGTATCTTCTCCCCAAAATTTATAATTCTGAATAAAATATAGTTATTTTAATTATAACATATATCAGCTTAACCTCAAATACTTATTAAAAAAAATTGAACATAATGCATGAAATGCACTACGTCCAATTTTTACTTGATATTCCGACTATTTTCTTTATCACTGTGAGACTTCAAACAGTATGAATATATTATTTTCATTGCGCAAATTAGATATATTTAATCTGTCTGCCGCATCACCAAGGCTGCTGATAGCCGACTGAATAATGCCATCATCTACCTGCTCCCAAAAAAATACTATATTTTCCTGAGTATCTACTCTGAAAGGCACATCCCCAACTGCCTCACAAATTATCTCTGTAATTGCCAGACTCAGCAGTTCTTCATCACTCATATCGTATGAATACTGTAATGAATTATCTGCCTTCTGTCTCATATAATCAGTTATGGTATCATCATGTATATCTGCCTGCATTTCTACTGTCTTCCACGCACCATTTTCATAATCTACCAGTTCATTTATCTCATACCATTTCCACTTGCTTCCCAGACAGAATGTGTACTTGATACATGTTTTTCCTTCGTATGTTGTAAGAGTGGCATATTCTGGTTTGGCAAGAAATTCCGTTTTTCCATTATATATATCTGTATGATTGTCAAGATTATCTATGGTATCCCAGAAATATTCCTCATATTTATTGGTATCACATGCAATTTTTACCCTTGTTCCATCACGCACAATGGTAAACATATGTCCTTCATCTGCTGTTTCAGGCTCAATCCTAACAAACTCATTATCCTCAAGCTTATATACACTAAGGTATGAAATGGCTTCTCCTGAAGATTTGAATTCCGGAACAAATACAAATATTTCATTGACGCCATCACCTGTTATATCCGCCCCCTGAATTGCATTTGAATAACTTCTGTTATAATAATTACCATATACACCAACAATACATTCCAAATCATCATCTGAAATATTATAATTTTCCTTCATGCCAGCTTTCTCGCCATGTGACAGTGATGAATGGAAATATAATGTATGCCCCTTTTCTTCATCCTTTCTATTTTTTTTAATATATAAATGGTCTGCGATTCCATCACCATCAAAATCCACATCACTGCTCTGGGTAATGTAATTTGAATCATCAGGCAATTCAAGAGTCTCTCTTTCATCTTCAACATATTCCGCCATGCCCTGGGATGTAACAGTATGTTGGGATTCTTCAAGCCCGCTCTTTGAGGTGTTATTGCAACCGGTCATAAAGAAAAAAGATATACTTAATATAACTAAAGCAAAATACTTTATCACAGCTTTTCCTCCCTGTTGTGTCAGTTTTATAAATGGGACAGGTGTCAGACCCCGCTGTATCATATATCATAGATACATTTTCAAGACTGTACACCTCATCCCAACTGTTGTGTTCCTCATTATATCTGTAAGAAACGTCAGGCTTTTTCTCCGTCCCGTCGTCGATTGGGAGTACAGTGTTTTTGTATTTCGGCTGTACAGGTATGCTTATGTCTGACTGCACTGTCTCAGTACTCTTTTCACTTTTATATTTGCCTATGTATCTTACATTTTTTACTATTAATAGCATGACTTCATTATAAGCCATTTTTTATATCGCGCCATGACAAATTTGCATGTAAGCAGATTTCACATTTCACCCAACACGCAGCCTCAGACAGAAGCCATGAAACGGCGGAAGACACGTGCCTGCGGGTGGATGGTCTGTGGCTTGCTGTGTGATGGCTGCCCTTACGCACTATCTGTATTTATCGGTCAGCTCCCTGCTCAGCTTTTTGATTTTTTCAATCGCCGCATCCGACATCAGGGTAAAGTCCTCACTCTTAGCTTCACTATATAAAGCCCAATTAGCATTCTGCGATATACTTTCGTGTACCGTTGCATTGACCTCCGAATATGGAAAGAAAGGAGAGAACAAATACTCATCACGCTTATTGTATATATCCATATATGGCGTCTTAATGCAGTCATTAAGCAGAACAAGATATTCCTTACCCGGCTTCATTTCTCCCACAAAGGACATATTGATTGAGCGCATATCGAGGAAAATACGGTTAGCTACAAGTACATTAATCGTACTTCCGACAAGCTCCTGCCCGCCTCTGTACACCTTGTCAATTCTCACGCACTGTGTTGCACATGCAAAATTATATTGGAGCCCGCTCTCGCAGGTCACCTTGAATATGTATTCGTTATCATCACCGGTTTCCCTGATTTTCTTTATGGTGTTATCTAAAAGTTCGTCAGGCAGAATTCCGACACTATACTCTTCAATGATTTCCTCACTGAAATTTTCAAAATGACTTGAACTCCACAATCCATAGCCCACGCAAAGCATGAACAGTACTGTCGTAATAATAATAGTATGCGAAAATCTAATCATACCTTCGTCAGCCTCCCATCAGACATACTGTATACTACATCAGCAAGCATATCTATATCTTCACGGTTATGACTTGTGATAATAATAATTCTGTTTTCATCCTTCATATTCAATACCAGTTCTCTTATAAGGCTGACTCCGCCTTCATCAAGAGAATTAGTCGGTTCATCCAAAAGTAAAATAGATGGATTATCCATAATTGCCTGTGCAAATACAAGCCTGTGCTTCATGCCCAATGAATATTTTCGAAATGGTCTTTTATCCTCCGGGTCAAGTCCCACCCTGCTTATATATTCTTTTATTATTCTTATGTCCGGCTTTTTGTTAATTCCCATAAGAAATGAAAGATTATCCACAGCGGACAAATCCGGATAGAGTCCGGCATTTTCAAGCATTATTCCCAGTCCCGGCAGCATCTCAAAATCCTTATGGAGTCTTCTGCCGTCCAGCGTCACTGCTCCCGAATCTACCTTCATCAGCCCGGACAGTGCCCGGAACAGCATTGTCTTTCCCGAACCGTTTCTTCCAACCACAGCATATATCAGCCCGCTCTTGAACTCAGCAGATACATCGTCAAGCACCTTTTTTTTCTTAATTGTCTTTGAAGCTTTATCAATCTTAAGCAGCATTACCGTTCCCCCTTTTTCAATTTATCTGGTTCTCCGAATTATTTCCCATAATATCCATTTTTCGTATTGCAATTAACCATATCAGCACAGTTACAGAACATGCGACCGGCAGGTACAGCGCCGATACCCCCATATCAAAGTTCAGACCTCCGATATTAATTAATTCGTTAACTGCATCAATTGTACTGCTATGTATCTTAATGAACAGATGGCAGACCGGATTCAGCCACAGCAAAAATGCATATTTTTTTAAATATTCATAACAGTCTGCATTCGTTGCTTCACCAACTGCACAATAAAAAGCTATGCATGCCATACATACAGTCTCCACAAGTGCAAAGCCTGCGCCGCTTGATATATATACAGCAATGAGGTTGATCAGCAGTGTTGTTGTCAGTGCAAACATTGTAAAGCAGAAAAGATAGAAAATAATAAAGAATATATCAGCCGCCGTTGCCGCTTCAAGCTTGCCGGATAGCAGATTAAGTATAATAATCACAGCCAGATTAATACCAAGATAGACTACAATATCAAGCGCCAGCTTTGCAAATTCATGCAGAATCCACTTGCGTCTGTCGCCCATGCGTGCAAAATAATACACGGAGGCTTCACAAAAATGTCTGTAGATTTTTGTTCCGTACAGGACATGGATGAACGCAATGTTCATATAACAGAACATCAAATAGCTGCTGTTCGAAAATAAAGCCTCACCATTTCCAAATGACATTCTGAATATCGTATCGGCAATGCTTACATTATCTGTCGCCAAAAAGTATACTATAAAAGTAAACACTCCCCATACTGCCGGAATAACATATCCCTGTTTTCTCACAGTATCCATCCCCCCGTTTTTTATATAGAATTCTATGTTCAGATAAGCTCGTCCTTTTTTATGTGTGCAGTCATAATACCCACGGAAAAGCAGATAAGCACTACAAGTGTCATTGCATACGCCATGTAATTTTTACCACTTATGAACAGACGTAATATCAGAAAGTAATTCGTTAAATACTCCAGCGAGAATACTGACTGGAAGGTCGAGCAGATATTTAACAATATATATACCGAAATCATGGTGAATATCGCATACTTTATTTTACTGCTGGAACTCACCGCCACATTGAATACGGCCAGTACCCCCGACACCATGCCAAACAATACTACTGCGAGCAGGAGCCATAGGAACCTGTTATTTATAAAGAGTTCTGAGAACGGGTAATCATATATTTCTACCGCTGTTTTGTATAATTCAGAATTTGTCGGGTCTCCGTGTGCTGATGCCGGAAGACATATAAATGAGATTATAAGCTCTGCCACGAATGGAACTGTAAATATGATAAAGGTTCTGAAAAAGACTGCTGCAAACTTAGAAAAATAATAAGCGGACTTTCCCGACCTTGCCTCGATATATATCCGCATCCGGCTTCCGGTATCATTAAAAAATGACGTAGCTGTCGGAAGTACCACTAAGACCGGATAGAATGTCATCAGAAAGAATCCGCTTTTTGACCACCTAGACAGCGTGGTAATATAGGCAATATCATACATCTGCGAAATGAAGTGACGGTCAGCAGCCGTATTGACGTTGTTAATAAAATTCCACAGTACAAAAAAACACATTGCCAGCCATGTAATAACCGCACAAGGCCGCCTCAGCATTAACGACATTTCATTCCCGATGTTTCTTAATATGTTTCTCATAGTCGATCTCCTTCACAATTCATGTCCTACCGTGGAATAATATAATACTCTGACCATGCCCCCTCACCCTTGTCTGACTTGGTGTTAAATGACTCAATCAGAATCCTGCCATCATATTGACCATCTTCTCCTACATATAATTTCATTTCAATGTTACCATTAACCGGCTGATTATCCTCACTGTTACGTTCATCACTCAGATAATAAAGGTAGCGTTGTTGTGTATATTCAGAATATACCGGTGATAAATCTTTCTCATTCGCGATATCATATATGAATATCACTGCCGTATTGTCGGCAGAATCATATACATGTAAAACAAAATCCTTATTACCGTCACCGTTTACATCCATAAGGTCACTATCGCTTCTCCAATGCAAGGTAGCTCCCCACGGAACACTCACTCTTTTATCACCATATTCCATATACAGCTGGCCTGTTGAATTAATCTCCCACACAAGCCTTATTCCCTCCTCAGAAAAAACGAAATCCCATGTCTGTGAGTTCTCATTGTATACATAATCCTGAAAGGTGTCCTCATTTTTATAGCTCATATTCATTGATTTCTCAGGTTTCGGGGTGGCTGTCTTGGCGCGCTTAATTCTCTTGGCCTCGGTCGTTACCGCCATGTCCGAAAAGACATATTTTCCCTCATCAACGGAATAGTGGTATGAGAATTCAACCTCCAGCTTCGCCTCACCCGAGTTCTCATTGTAATTTATTTTTAATATATTTTCCTCATCGATAGTTGAACTCAGATAAGCACCTGCGTCAGCGGAGAAGAAAGACAGGGGCAGATTATCAGAAGATACATTATCAGTATGAACATAATCATCTCCATATCCGTCCCTTTGTGCTGCAAAATTAATACTCTGAATTACAGCGTCAGCATTCAGCTCCAGCACAACATTGTCATCTTCAATATGGTACGGAGAAATAACCGCACAGTTCGTCCAATCAAAAATATACTCGACACTATATTTTTCATTGGACACACAATAGAGCAGTTCCTTATGTCCATCACCTGTAACATCCCTCATTGCAAACATATTTGAACCTGCAATTAATATGATTGTAATAAAAAATAAAAATAATTTTCTCATTTATGTGCTCCTCCTCAAAAAAATGTATGATAACAGGCAAAACAGTTTTCGTCTGTTTTACCTGTTATCAAGATAGTTATTTGATAAAAATTAAGAATTTTTAGAATGATTTGTTGCAGAACACATTATATCCACCATCCCTATATGGATTTAAATCAGTCTTATATGTTGTAGTATTAATATTGCCTAATGGAACCATCCAACAATCATAATAGCTTACTCCGTTGCCAATTATTTTGTTTCCATCTGCATATGTATTTTCTAGTATACTTTTTACACTTGAAAAATAAAGTTTATTAACTACTCCATAGTACAATCCCGTTGGTAAAGTACGATTGGCGTCTAATAAAATTGCAGCTAATTCATTTGCATATACCCACTGTGGCTTAGAAGCATATGAACTAAAATTATTATACTTAACGCTTTCATAAGTAGAAAATTGCTTTTCACCTCCTGTAGTTTGGCTTACAACACTTACAGCATCGTTTACAGTACAAAAATCACTATTTTGAGAATCTATCCTATTTTGTATTATCCATGCAACACACTCTTGATCTTGGCTATATGTAGGAGACTCTAGCATGATAACTCTAGCCACTATGGTTTGATCAGAAAGCCCCACCGCCCTTGTCTTGGTATTAAATATATTTCTGCCCTCTGTGTATATTTTGGATGTAACCTCCCATTCAGGGTATTCATCATAGAATAATTGTGCTGTTTCAGCACTAATACCATCTACAAAACGTCCGAGTTCTGGTATGTAATATCTTCCGTCAAAAAACCAGCCTGTCTCGTTTTCATATAAATTACCAGCATACCTAAATGAATTAACATTTCCAATAAAGCTTAAATCGTTGCTTTTATCAACCCTATTACCATGATTATCTACGGAATATACTTTATTTATAATATCATTAAAATATTCATATTCCACAACTCTTTCATTATCATATTGGATGCCTTCTATTATCATTCCATCATATACATATTCATACTTTTTTCCTGAATACTCAAATCCATCCAACATTACTGTACCATTTTTACTAGAATATATATATTTTACGACATCACCATCTTTATTTTCTGATACCAGCCGCCCATCTTCATAGCAATACTGTGTTAATACACCATTAACACTTTTAGATACCCTATTGCACTCTGAGTCATATGAATATTTTATATCATACTCATCATTTTTTGCTTCAAGTAAAGTGTCAAAAAATATCCCGTATCCCATTTAAGTGTCCAACCATCTACATAATCTTCGGACCATACTTCTCCGCACCCCTTTGTTTCTTTTTTCTCTCCTCCCAATTCCTCTGCACATACATTTTCAATAAAGAGATGAGAAAAAGCAACCAACAATACCATGCACATTGAACAAATCTTGAATAAATAATTCTTCATAAAACAATCCTCTCTTTCTCTGTGAATTAAATGTGACAGCTGTTACAATTTTGCCATGTTGCGCATCAAGGCACCACCATTAATGGTTACGAATATTCTACCCCCTTCTTTTTGATTGCACCATGACATATCATGATACAAATTAATTTCATCATATGTCATGGCTAATAAATTTCTGCCATATATACTTAATCTTATCAAAAGAAAACAGGAGGATTTACCACTATGAAACTTAATAAAATAATATTTGTCCTAATCACTTCACTTGTTCTGTTATCCGATTTGCTCCCACCCGCACATAATATGTATGCGAAAGCAAATGGAAATGCAATATATTCTGTCAGCATGCACAGTGATTATGAAGATATTGACTATCGATATATTTCTCCCATCTACACAAGCCTGTATATTATCACGAACTTATATTCATTTCGCACATTAGAACTATATAATAGCATCTATATGTTTAAATATCCAGCGATTTTTATAATTCAGCCCGAATTATTTATTAACTTACCCACCACATAGCCTCAGACGAAAGCCGTGTAACGGCGACATACACGAGCCTGCAAGTGGATGGTCTGTGGCTTGCTATGTGGTGGCCGTGAATAATTCAACAAAAAAGAGAGCAACATCACATCTCTGTGCTATATACTCTCTTCTTGTGACTTATCCCGGTTATTCTATATTACTCTTACCTTGACAACTCCATCCATCGCGTTCATCTTATCAATAAGCTCCTGTGAAGGAGTATCTGATACATCGAACATGGTGTATGCGTAATCACCCTTGCTCTTATTGAGCATGTTGTCGATGTTGATGCCCGCCTCACCTACTATGGTCGTAAAGCTGCTTATCATCGCAGGAATATTTTTGTGATTTATAAGTATTCTTGCCGTGCTCCTGCATACGCCCATGTCACATGCAGGATAGTTTACGGAATTTTTGATGTTTCCGTTCTCAATATAATCCATGAGCTCACGAACTGCCATCGCAGCACAGTTGTCCTCGGACTCCTCCGTTGACGCTCCAAGATGAGGGAATGCAACCACCTTCGGCTGTCCTGCAAGCTTGGCTGTCGGGAAGTCTGTCACATAGCGGGCAATCTTGCCTGAGGCGATACCTGACAGAATAGCGTCATCATTTACAAGCAGGTCACGCGCGAAGTTCAGGATGACAACTCCGTCCTTCATCTTCTCGACCGTGAGGCTGTTAATCATGCCCTTCGTATCATCAAGAAGAGGAACATGGACTGTTATATAATCGCACTGCTCGAATATCTCATCCCTCGTCTTTACAAGCTTAACCTCACCGGAAAGGTTGAGCGCATGCTCAACTGAGAGGAATGGGTCACAGCCGTACACCTCCATGCCAAGGGCGATTGCAGCATCAGCCACAAGGACGCCGATAGCACCAAGACCGATTACTCCAAGCTTCCTGCCCTTAATCTCATTTCCGGCGAAGGCTGATTTAGCCTTCTCCATTGTCTTTCCTATATTCTCATCCGTCTTATTATCCTCGACCCACTTCATTCCGCCTGCGAGGTCACGCGAAGCCATGAAGAGTCCGGCAAGTACAAGCTCCTTAACACCATTTGCATTAGCTCCCGGTGTGTTAAAGACAACCACACCCTTGGCTGCACATTTGTCAAGCGGTATATTGTTGGTTCCTGCACCGGCTCTTGCTATGGCAAGAAGCCCCTCAGGAAGCTCCATGTCGTGCATTGTAGCACTTCTTACAAGTGCTGCATCCGCCTGTGCAAAGTCATCAACTATCTCATACTTATCTGAAAAAAGCTTCATTCCCGCCTTGGAAATCTTGTTAAGACAATTAACCTTTACCATTATGCATTCTCCTCCTCGAATTTTTTCATGAACTCGACAAGCTTTTCAACACCCTCAATCGGCATTGCGTTGTAGATGCTTGCTCTCATGCCGCCGACAGTTCTGTGTCCCTTGAGGTTTACAAAGCCCGCTGCAGCAGCCTCCTTTACGAACTTGGCGTCAAGCTCCTCATTGCCCGTTACAAATGGAACATTCATAAGAGAACGATCCTTTGGAACTACTGTTCCCTTAAAGAGCTTGCTCTGATCAAGGAAATCATAGAGAATCTTAGCCTTCTTCTCATTGCGCTCCTTCATTGCAGCTAAACCGCCCTGCTTCTTTAACCACTTGAATACCTTTCCGCAGATGTAGATTCCGTAAGCAGGAGGTGTGTTGTAGAGCGAACCATTGTCCGCATGTATCTTATATCTTAACATTGTAGGTGTACCCGGAAGCACATCCTCTGTTATAAGATCCTCTCTTATAATAACAATCACTACTCCGGCAGGTCCGATATTCTTCTGAACTCCGCCGTAGATAACGCCGTACTTTGTGACATCCACAGGCTCCGATAAGAAGCATGAGGATACATCAGCTACAAGTGTGTGTCCCTTAGTGTTAGGAAGCTCCTTGAACTTGGTTCCATAGATTGTGTTGTTCTCACAGATATATACATAGTCGGCATCCTCAGGAATATCAAGGTCTGAGCAGTCAGGTATGTAGGAGAAGGTCTTATCTGCAGATGAAGCCACCTCTACAGCCTCGCCGTAGAGCTTCGCCTCCTGATATGCCTTCTTAGCCCACTGTCCTGTCACAATGTAAGCTGCCTTCTTGTTTTTCATAAGATTCATAGGAATCATGGCGAACTGCTGTGAGGCTCCGCCCTGTAAAAATAGTACCTTATAGTTGTCAGGAATATCCATAAGCTCCCTGATATCTGCTTCTGCTTCCTTAATAATAGTCTCGTAAGCCTTAGATCGGTGACTCATCTCCATAACGGACATTCCCGTTCCCTTGTAGTCAAGCATCTCATCAGCGGCTTCTCTCAAGACCTCTTCCGGTAATACGGCAGGGCCGGCAGAAAAATTATAAACTCTTCCCATATCATTGCCTCCTATAGTCACCTTATATGGCGCATTGTATTTTTTACACCCTGTTTATATGACACTCATTACTCCGGTTATAATATACCGGTTATGAAATCTGTATGTTTAACATTACAACAATATGTCAGCTTATTTCCTTGAATCGAATATTCAACCGCTGAATTGTCACAATACTTCGTGGAACATAATGTATAATGATAAAATATTCACAAGATGTTAAAGTGAATTCTAACTCATTCATATCAATAAGTCAATACTTTAATGTGGTAAAAAGCAAGCGTGTAAAACTAATTTACTATTTTTTATGGCTTTCTCCGCAACTGGTATGGTCTTTTTTTTCAAAACTGGCAGTTTTAAGAAGCCACTGACAATGCTATTGTATATTGAAGCGCTGAAGTATCACGATACAAAAGCAATATATTTTAATTTGTATCGAAAAATAAATAATAAGGAATTCATCATGGTGAACAATTTATCCGGTATTAACCGTGGCAGCCAGAAGAAGCTCGCACTCATAAATGATTTCTGCGGCTTCGGAAGATGCTCCCTCACGGTATCAATACCAATCGTATCCGCAATGGGCGTTCAGGCATGCCCTGTACCCACTGCCGTTTTTTCAAATCATACAGCTTATGAAAGCTTCTACAAGCACGACATGACAGCGGCTCTTGGCAGCTATCTGTCCGAATGGAGCAAGCTCCATCTCAGGTTCGACGCTATATTGTCGGGATACTTATCATCACCTGAGCAGATTGGCATTACCTCTGAATTTGCAGGTAATTTTCTTGCAGAGGATGGTATCTTCATTCTCGACCCGGTGATGGGAGACAACGGCAGGCTCTACTCTGCCTACAGCCCGGATATGCTGGGGCTTATGAAGAAGCTTCTAAAAAGTAGCGATATCATCACACCCAACCTGACTGAGTGCTGTTTTCTCACAGACACACCTTATGGGACTGTGAAAAAGCTCAGGGGTGCGGCACTTAATGAATGTCTCACCTCCATGGCACAAAGCCTGTCATCCGGAATGAAAAACGGACATGGCGGTGTTGTCATATCAGGTATTGAGTCGGAGCATTATATAGGAAATTTTGTTTATGACCCCTCCTCTGCGAATGATATTGGCAATAACGCCTCTGCGAAGCATAAGCTGATAAAAATGAAGAAGAGCGGTGCGTCCCGATGCGGAACCGGAGATATATTTTCAGCAATTATAAGTGCCTCTCTTGTGCGTGGCGGCAGCCTTGGGGATTCGGTATCCCTCGCAGCACATTTTATCCAAAAATGTATAACTGTAAGCGATAATTACAATATTCCGCTCACCGACGGGGTTGCATTTGAGGATTTACTGTGGATGCTCACACCACACAGTTCAGGCACAGCAGCTGCACAACATAATCTTTAAAAGGAGCTTACATTATGAAAAAGAATATTAAATTAGTTCGTATCATCATCGCCGCGGTGATTTTCATCGCAGGTCTTGTACTCGGAATCAACGGATATTCAAAGAGAATGTCCGACAGCTATGCAGATGCAAAAAGCGTCATAAAGGCTTATAAGGAAAATGCCGACAGTGTAAGTGCCGGTGCATTAAAAACAGCTGAAGCAACAATAAATTCCACCGATATGCTCTACGCAATAGGTCTTGTGCTTGTCGTAATCGGCATTGTAATTTTCATCGCCGCCCTCACAGCACCTAAGGACACTAAGAATGTTCCAATCATTGTTCTCGCTGAGGCTGCCCTTCTCGCAGCACTGTGCTACGTCGGAGCAGGCTACTTAAAGATTGACATTCCTGTAGGAACCGAAAAGACAATGTTCCACCTCGGAAACGTGTTCTGCGTGCTCGCAGCACTCTTACTCGGCGGTATGTGGGGTGGTCTTGCGGGAGCAGTCGGAATGACACTCTCAGACCTTATGACAGGCTATGTTACAAGTGCACCTAAGACCTTCCTTCTCAAGCTGTGCATTGGCCTTATCGTCGGTCTTGTCGCACACAAGGTATTCAAGCTTGCTAAGGAAGGCTTCCCTGCTAAGAGACTCCCTGTAGCGGTTGTTGTTTCATGTATCGCAGGTATGGCATTTAATGTTGTTGCAGACCCGATTGTAGGCTATTTTTACAAGACGTATCTCCTCGGTACACCTCAGGAGCTGGCAAAGGCACTCGCAAAGATTAACTCAATAACAACTCTTGTTAACGCAATCATCGCTGTTATCGTGGCTTCCGTTGTGTACCTTGCACTCCGCCCGGCACTCAGGAAAGCCGGACTTTTCCGCGAAATATAAAACTTGGGACACGGGGTCAGACCCCGTGTCCCAACTATGTGGGACAGGGGTCTGACCCCTGTCCCAAGCTTTATCTTGCCAGTCTCATTGCTTCAAGCAGGTTCGCCATCTCCTCCGGCGTCTCCTTGTAGCCGTTCACCGCCCAGCTTATATACAGGTTATACAGCGCTCCCGCAAAGGCATGCAGGCAATATGCCTTCTTCTGCCCGTCACCGCGCTTCCACCATATCTTCATAACATACTTGTCAACCTCAGAGAGGAAAATGTAGTTAAAGCCTCTTTTCATCACCGATTCAAGAAATTCTCTCTGCTCGAAAAAGTACTGAAAGCAATGAATTATATTCTTCTTGTCGTAATAATTTCCCTTGCCTAACTCATCACCCATATCCAGCATGTACTGCTTAAGCACATCCTTGAAGTGCTCTGAGAGAATATCCTCCTTGCAGCTATAATTCCTATAAAAGGTCATTCTTGAGATTCCAGCCATCTGTGTGAGTTCCGATATGGTAATATCATCCATCGGTTTCTCGTCCAATAGCGTAAGCAGTGAATTAACAACATTCTGTTTTGTCGAATCCAGCATAATACCCACCTATCCCCTTACAGATAAATATTTCCGTCAAGCTCCTGAAGCCCATAAAGAGTCCGGCGCTTGAATTCCCCATATCTGTGCTCCTCAATAGCCAATCTGATGTCCTCCATGAGGTGGTTGTAAAAGTACAGATTGTGAAGAACGCACAGACGCATTCCCAGCATCTCCTTCGCCTTGAGAAGATGTCTTATATATGCCTTACTATAATTCCTGCATGCAGGACAGCCGCAGCCCTCCTCGATAGGCTCATTGTCAAGCTCATACTGCGCATTGAAAAGATTAATCTTTCCCCTGTGGGTATATACATGCCCATGTCTTCCGTTCCTTGAAGGATATACACAGTCGAAGAAATCAACACCTCTGTCAACCGACTCAAGAATATTAGCCGGTGTCCCGACACCCATAAGATATGTCGGCTTATTCTTAGGAAGGTAAGGAGTGGTCTTCTCGATTATATTGTACATATCTGCATGGCTTTCGCCTACAGCAAGACCTCCAAGTGCATAACCGTCAAGTTCAAGCTCCGATATAGCCTTTGCATGTTCTATTCTTATGTCCTCAAAGGTTCCGCCCTGATTGATGCCAAACAGCATCTGGTGCTTATTGATTGTATCCTCCAGACCGTTAAGACGTGTCATCTCTGCCTTACAGCGATGAAGCCATCTTGTAGTTCTGTCAACGGAATTCTGCATATACTCTCTTGTGGCAGGATGTGGAGGACACTCATCGAATGCCATCGCGATGGTTGAGGCAAGGTTCGACTGTATCTGCATGCTCTCCTCCGGTCCCATGAAAATCTTTCTTCCATCTATATGAGAGTTAAAATATACACCCTCCTCCTTAATCTTACGAAGGCTTGCAAGTGAAAATACCTGAAATCCGCCTGAATCCGTGAGTATCGGTCTGTCCCAGTTCATAAACCTGTGAAGTCCGCCCATCTGCTTTACAATCTTATCTCCCGGTCTTACATGAAGATGGTAGGTGTTGGATAACTCCACCTGTGTACCAATCTCCTTAAGATCCGTTGTAGCAACAGCTCCCTTTATAGCTGCGGCAGTGCCGACATTCATAAAAAGCGGTGTCTGCACTGTTCCGTGAACGGTGTGGAAGGTTCCCCTCTTAGCCATTCCGTCTGTTGTCAATAATTCATACATATTATAAAATTTCCTCCAAAAACTGTTTACTGCAATTTCATTCTGAATGCTGTGATTCACTATCTTTTATAAAAGTCCGCTATTCTGTCAAGTCTGCTTGTCATTCCCATGAACAGCATATCGACAAGCGTTATCGCCGTCATCGCCTCAACAACAACAACCGCCCTTGGCACAATCATCGGGTCATGTCTTCCATGTATGGAAATATCAATCTCCTCACCGGCCTTGTTCACTGTATGCTGTGTGGCTGCAATTGACGGAGTCGGCTTGACTGCCGCCCTCAGAATAATATCTGAGCCATCGCTCATGCCGCCTAATATTCCCCCGGCATGATTTGTCTGCTTTACAATGTGTCCATCCTTCATTCTGAACGCATCATTATTCTCAAGTCCTGTGCTGTCCGCAGCTGCGAAGCCATCACCAATCTCAACACCCTTGACAGCCCCTATTGACATAATCGCCTTGGCAAGGTTCGCATCCAGCTTATCGAAAACAGGCTCCCCTATTCCTGCCGGCATGTTCTTTACCACACACTCTATGATTCCGCCCATGGAATTACACTCTTCAAGCTTCCTGTCGGCATACTTCTTTATCTTGAGTGCTGCCCCGGCATCCGGCATTGCAAACGGATTGTTGTCCCTCTCCTCAAGATTAAATGAGTCTCTGTCCATCGCTATGCCACCTATGGCGCTTGCATAGGCATACAGCTCAATGCCCATCTGTCCTAAAAGCTTCACGGCAACAGCTCCTGCCGCCACCCTTCCGATCGTCTCACGGCCTGATGAACGTCCTCCGCCTCTGTAATCCCTGAAACCGTACTTCTCATCAAAGGTATAGTCTGCATGTCCCGGTCTGTAATACCCTGCTATCTCTGAGTAATCTGCCGAACGCTGTGACTCATTCCGAACCATAAGTGAAATAGGAGTTCCCGTTGTCTTTCCCTCGAACACACCTGAAAGTATCTCGACACTGTCACTCTCCCTGCGCTGTGTAACATACCTTGACTGACCCGGCTTTCTTCTGTCAAGAAATACCTGTATGTCATCTTCACATAGCTCAAGCCCTGCGGGACAGCCGTCAATCACAACACCTAATGCCTTACCGTGGGATTCACCCCAGGTGCTTATTCTGAATATATTACCAAATGTTGAACCAGACATAATATCTCCATTCCGCTCATATATTTTTACATGTATAATTTTATCATAACATCCCATTAATTCAAGAGAAACTTATACACGCTTTTCCTACTCCTCTACCGTGATTATATCCTGTAAAATATACTTAAATGTAGGTGCTGAGCAATTGTCATTCTCCCTGTATCCACCCGACAAATCATATATATCATCCGGGTCATCCACATTGATTCCTATATAATTTCCCTTAAAAACCTGTATTTTCCCTTTCTTAAAGCCCTCTATAACCTCCTCCAGCTTCTCTGCGGTGCCTTTAGCGGCAACTACTTCATTTATTTTAAGCATCTCTACCCAGCCCTGGTCAAATCCTGCACCTATATCATTTCCGACTACATGTCCCTTCACCGTTTTTTCTATGGATTTACCGCCAAGGACAGCAGCCACAGCACCTGTCACATAAGGCTTCCAGTTGATTTTACACCCGGTTATGTAGGTTGTAGGTGCAATGTCGGACATGCTCTCGTTGTAGCTTATCAGATACACCGGAACAGCTACATCTGTCTCCTCACACGCAATGGCAGGTCCGGCGGTATCGGAATGCTGGGATATAATAACACAGCCCTCATCAATAAGCTCTCTTGCATATTTCTTTTCGAGCAGATAATCGTTCCATTTATATGTATACTTAACCGTCATCACTGCATCCTCTACCACAGAACGCACTCCAAGCAGAAACGCTGTGTATCCCGATATAACCTCGGCATAAGGATATGCACCTATATATCCGATTCTCGCCTGTTCAGCTGTAATCACCCCTGAGTCAAGCAGCTCCTTAAGCTTCATGCCGGCTGCTACACCCGATGCATACCTTCCCTCGTATATCGCACCCATGAAGGTGTGGTAATTCTCAAGATAAGGCTCCTCATTGGCATTGCTGCAGGTCGCCATGCAAAATTCAATATCCGGATACCGCTGTGCAAATTCTTTTGTGGTAATGCCATAGTTGTAGCTTGTAGAAAAAATAATGTCACAGCCTGCATCAACCAGTCCCTGAAGGTACTCCCCCTCCGTACCCTCAGCCACATTGTACATCGCCATTATCTCCACCCTGTCCTGATACAGTGTCTCAAGCTCCTTTTGCGCAGCAATGAAATTACCTGTATATCCTGTACTTGCATCACCTACATAGATAAATCCTACCTTCACCGTGCTGTCGGCATCCTTTCTGAAAATACCTGTAAGCATAAGTACCAGTGCGATCGACACAGCACATGTAAGAAAAGTTATAATATATGTCTTTTTCATGTTCTTTCCCCCTGTACTCCATTTTGTTTGTTTTCATACAGACTTTGGATGTCAATTTTTCCGTCAGCTATAAGCCGCAGCATAATATCCACAAGCTCAGGGTCAAACTGTGTTCCTCTTCCCTTTTTTAGTTCATTAAGCACATAGTCCATGTCAAGCTGCTTTCTGTAAGCTCTGTTGGCTGTCATCGCATCGAAGGTATCGGCTATTCCGATAATTCTCGCATTTAACGGAATCTCCTCGCCCTTTAACCCATGCACATACCCCTTGCCGTCATATCTTTCGTGGTGGTAGAGCGCTCCTTCCTCAACATGCTCTATCAAGGTAAAGCTCTTAAGTATCTCAGCTCCCTTTACCACATGTGACTTCATAATGGCATATTCCTCATCTGTAAGTCTTTCCGGCTTGTTTAGTATTCTGTCCGGAATGCCTATCTTGCCAATATCATGAAGCAGGGCCGCCTTTCTTAACTGTTCCTTACTCTTCTCATCATAGCCCAGCTCCTCCGCTATAAGCACCGAATACTCTGCCACACGCGCAGAATGCTGGCTTGTATTCACATCCTTCGCATCCACCGTCCTTGCAATTGTAAGCACTGTTTCATTTCCCATTTCAAGCTGTGTTCTCGCCAGCTCAAGCTCCTTCCTCTGAAGATTCAGTGCTTTCTGGAACTGGGTTCTGAAAACCAGCCATGTAAGATATGCAACAGCAATTGCAAACACTGTAACCATGTAGAATATAAACCACCAGTGGTCATAGATTTCCGCATCCTTTATCAAGGTGTATGTGTTTTCAACAACAACATTTTTTCCCCTGCTGTCTAATACCGCAAGATGAAATGTATATGTTCCTATCGGAAGTCCGGTATATATCACTCCCGACAGTTCGCTCTGAAGCATCACACTCGGCTTCTCATCATAGCCCTCAAGGTATACGCTGACATAAGGTGTATTGACTGAATAATTTATTATCTCCGGAAATATCTGAACCTTCTGCACACCGCTTCCGATGTGAATATCGTCACCGTTTTCAATGATATATCCCACATCGTCAAGCTCTATAGCCTTCATCTGCATTCTGTAGGAACGTATCGATACCTCATAATTATTAAGATTCATACACACAACTCCTGTATCCGTCGAAAGATAGAGGTTATTGTCATCATCAATATGGTTCCATGCATTCGGAGTGAGTGCCTCCATAAGCCCCGAATCACTGCAAAGAAGCTTATACTCCAAGGCTTTTCCGCTTAGCAGCTCCGCCTTGTCAACGATATATATACCTGCTGAGCTTAACACGTACAGAACTCCATTATCTCCATCAACAATATCATAATTGTTGTAGTACGGAAAATTGTTAAGTATTCTTATACCATCGCTGTCCATATAGCATATATTGTTGCTTGTCACTATAAAGACACCTGTCCCGGACTTGTCCTCGACCAGTCTCAGAATTACCTCTGAGCTTAGTCCGTCATCCTTTCCGTAATTATCAACCACCTTACCGTCCTTTATCACATCTATGCCGTTTCCATCCGTCCCGGCAAAATACACGCCGGCTTCCCTCTCAAGCACACACAGTACCTTAGAATTTTCCATTCCCTCGGAATATCCTATATTTTTCTGTACCCTTCCATCCCTTATAAAGGTAAGACCCGCATCCCCAGCGGCGAGCATTGAGCCATCCGACAGTGCTGTAATTGTTCTGAATTTATTCCCGCTCGTCCCATTATCGCTGTCATATACATGTATTTCTCCATCCGGCGAAGACATATATATACCCCTTCCGGACGTACATATCCACAGATTGTCATGCCCATCATTATACACACACCTTATACGCACACCGGCAAGCTTATCCGTCAGGGCATTAGAAATATTTTTATCGGAACAGCTATCAGATATTATAAGCCCACTGTCCGTTCCAATGTATATTAAGCCCGCTCTTTCAGCTGTCGAGTTTACAACCTCCTCACCCATGTCAGCACCATAATCATATCTTTTAAAGATAGACCTGCACATTCTCATAACTCCGAGTCTTGATGAGGTAAACCATAGATTTCCCTGATAATCTATGAGCATGTGATCTATTGAACTGTTAAATGCTGCTGCGTTTATTGTCTCATATTTTCCATCTGCGGCAAAATATGCTATCCCATTGTCGGCACAGATAAACATGGTGCCGTCCTCACTAAAGCATAGCGATTTTATATTCTTTATATCTCCACATTCAACCTTCTTCTCGCAGACAAGCTCTCCATTATCTGTAGAATAGATTTGTATTTCGTTTTCTGATGTTCCGGCATATAGCCTGCCACCATAATACCGGCAGCATGTATAACTGTCTGTGCCATCGGGAAGGCGCATATTTATTATTCTTCCGCTATTAAGCAGATACAGCAATCCTTTGTCCGTGACAACGGCAACATCACCATTGGAATCTGCATCAATACACCTTGCGTATGTTATGTCATGCACGGTACTCTTTACAGACAGACCACCTGCAAGAGTAACGATTGACAGCTCGCCCGTGGTTCCGACATAGTAATCTCCGTCCGTACTCTGGGTTATACAGCGCACAGAATCGGCAGCCAGACCATCCTCCTTGGATATCACATTCGTCAATGTATCATTTATTATTATGGAAATTCCATTGTCATTGGTACCTATCCACAGTCTTCCTTCCTCATCCTTATAAAGGCAGTTCACAGTCTTTACAGACTCATATCCGTCCATCCATTTGAATTCGCTTCCATTGTACCTGTAAAGTCCTCCGTAGGTTCCGAACCACAGCACACCATCATTAGTCTGGGCAATATCGTTGGCACATCCTCCGGGAATACCATTCTCCCTGCCATATACAGTTTGAAGATAATCATTATAATTTTCCGTATCCGCACTGTCATCCTGCGAAGTCCCCACACATGTATGGTCATCCGCGCTGACGCTGCCGGCAAAAACTGCTCCTGCAAGCATGCTGCTCATCAGAAACACTGTCACAAGCCGTGATACATTTTTCTGCCTGAAGGAAAATTTCTTTCCACGGTATTTTTCCTTATAAATCCCATAATGCTTCACAGCAAGATACAGGGCAAGCACCGTTATAACCTTGTCAAGGAAATCAAGATAAAATTGTCCTATACAGCAGCTGAAAAATTTATTGAAGCCTATTTTTTTCATAGCCTCAATAATCCCATCGCCCCATATATTCTGTGTATATCCACCTGAAAACCTGAAATTAAGTGGAACCGAAATGAAGACTGAAAGAACAGTCACAAGAAAGCTCACTGAAAGAGCTCCGAAGAGGCTCTTAAGATATCCCTTTTGGGCACAAATCCCCACAGTTATTCCCACCATCGCACTCACAAGGGCATATATAGCACTGTCCCACGAGTTGACAATCGAATAGATTATATTGCCTGTCATGCCAACCATTGCACCACAGACAGGTCCTAAAACATACGCCGCAAGCACTGTTCCAAATGAGTCAAGCCACAGCGGGAGCTGCAGTCCAAGTGCCATAAATTTTCCTGCGCAGTTCACCGCCAGACATGCCGCTACAAACAACATGATTGTATACCACCTTTTTAACTTCATCCTCCGTTCCTCCGCCCCATGTAAATACTCTTTTTTAACTTTACCACACTAAAACTAATTATATAATACTGCAAAATATCTCATTTGTGAACCACCCAAATGGCTAAGATGTAGTTTTTAAATATAAAACCGACATAATTTATTCAGTAACATGCCTGATAAATATTAAGCTTTGAGAGTCAAAAGGTAATTTTGCTCCGCTGTAAAACAACCCATGAGCTGTATAACAGCCTATGAGCTATAAAACAGCTCATGAGCTATAAAACAGCTCATGCAAAAAGCCGCATGGCTTCAACCCATACGGCTTTTAAAATCATTATGTAGTCTGACTTTTACATCCAGACCTTGCCCGTAACCTTACCGTTAATTACATAGTATGCTGTGTAATCCTCAGGCTTAATATATACATCAAGTGACTTGATGCTTGAAAGTCTGTGTCCGGCAGCAACCCACTCATTCTTAATCTTATCAACAATCTCGTCAACCTTGCGCTGTGTGCCGTTGAATTCTACAACCACATTGACACCTGCTGCCTCAGCCTTAGCTGCCTCATTCTTAGCTTCCTTAGCCTTCTTTGCTGCCTTAGGAGCTTCCTGAACTGCGGTCTTCTTAGGTCTTCCAACCTTCTTTACAGGCTTTACCTCTTCTGCCTCAGCCTTAACCTCTGTCTTATCAGCCTCTTTAACCTCTGCCACAGGTTCTGCTGCGGGAGCCTCGGCCTTAACCTCTGCTTCCTTAACCTCAACTGTCTGTGGCTCCTCTGCCTTAACCTCTGTTGCTGCCTCTGCTGCCTTAACCTCAGCTGCCTTTGTCTGGGCTTCCTTTGCCCTTGCTGCCTTCTTAGCTGCTCTAGCGTTTGCCATGTCGATTCCTCCTTCTTTCATTTAGACCCTTTTCTTTTTCATTTTCTGCATAAAACTACCACATTTACGGATGTTTTGCAAGCAGATATCTGACCTTTTTGTTCTCCACACGAATATTTACCTTCGTCTGGTTCCCACCGAACTCACCGTCTAACACCCATGGTATCTGTTCTTCACTTGTGAATGAAATATCACTGCATTTAAAATGCATTACCATACTGTTGTCATTCTGAAAAATAAAGCCGTTAAACATAGTCTGGAATTCAACGGGATTTTTCGGTCCCTTTATAAGTATAACCTCAAATAATCCATCGTCAAGCTTAATTTCTTTTCCCGTAAGTCCCTTCATGCCTCCGACCGATTTTGAATTAGCGACCATTCCATATATGAACTTGTCCTCTATAACCATGTCACCCATCTGCACCTTAAGCTGGTATGACTTAAGGCTGGCGAAGCTTTTGACACTCTCGATGATGTATGCCTGATGCCCGAATGTGTTTTTAAGCTGCTGTGGTGTAGCATACGAAACCTCTGTAAAAATTCCAAATGCCGCCACATAATTGAACCAGCGTCCGTTGAACGAACCTACATCGCACAAATACTGCGTTCCCTCTATGATATTTTTTACTGCATGTGAGACCGTCTTCGGAATAAGAAGACTTGACGCAAAATCATTGGTACTTCCACTCGGTATATAGCCCATCGGTCTGTCACACCCGCTGTCTATCATACCTGCAACCGCTTCATTAAGTGTCCCATCTCCGCCACTGCATACTATCACGTCATATTCACCCGCGCACTTCAGCAGATACTCATAGCAATCTCTTGAACGCTGTGTCGGATAGACCGTGACAAGATAACCTGCTTTGGCAAACTCGTCTGTGATCTCAAAAAGATGGTCCTTGACATGCGCTTTACCCGACCATGGATTAAAAATAAATAACAGCCGTTTCATAGGAAAGACCTCCTTTTATAATTTATCGTAATTAGGTATGAGCTTCACAATTGCATACTTATCATAATGGTTAATTTTATAAAAGCTCGCTGAGAACCCTCACCACCACATCATTCTCCTCATCGGTCTTAACGGACAGTCTTATATAATTTCCTCCGTTAAGTCCTTCCTTGGTTGAAAGATCCTTTATAAGAATATTATATTTATTAAGCATTATATCTGCAAGCTTTCTTGATGACATACCATTTTCAAGATGACACATAATGTAATTCGCCTGAGAAGGAAATACCCTGAGTGCCGGAATCTTCGTAAGCTTATCAACATATCGCTTCCTGACATCCATGAACCTGCTCATTGCCTCCTCATAGTCAGTCTTGTACTTTTCAATTATCTGCATATAGTATTCCGCAAATGAATTGATATTCCATATAGAGACATCCTTTTTCATTGCAGCAATCATATCGGAAGCTGCCGATGCGATTATACCAAGGCGAAGCCCCGGAACTCCGAAGGACTTGGAAATACTCTTAAGCACAATAAGATGCTTATGCTCATCTATGATGCTCTGTGTGAGCAATGTCTGCTCCGGAATGTCTGCAAAGTCCACAAATGACTCATCAACAATTATGTTCACCCCTCTCCCTGCAGCCCACTCTTCGAGACGGAGTATATCATCCCTCATTATAAAATGTCCGGACGGATTATCAGGGTTTACAAGTACAATTGCCTGAATATCCTTATCCTTGTAGAAATCCATGATGTCATCGACCGTATATGTGAAATCCTCATTGATTACCCAGAACGGTACTAACTGTTCCTTCTTTTTTCTGTGCGGATACTCTTCAAAGGTAGGATATATAAGACCTATATTTCCTGAAAAATTCTCCATAAGGGACTTAATAAGCTCCGCAGTACCGTTTCCTACACACACCTGCTCAGGTCTTAACTCAAAATATTTCGCGGCAAGAAGACTGTTTACCGCCATGCCGGAAGGGTATTCTCTTATCAGTGTCTCAAAGTTAGCCTTCATCTCGTCCATAAATCTCTGATTAGGGAAGAAGGGATTGACAAGGTAACAGAAATCGTACATTCCCTCATATCTCCAATAGCCGCCGAAACGCTTCATGTACCTGGTAAGCTTCTCATCGCCCTCTGCGAATATGCTCTCTGCAATATCTATATCCTGAATATCATTTATCTCATACCACTTCTCATTCTCCAAAACGATTGCTTTTAATACTCTCTGCTCCTTGAATGCAACCACCTTGAGAGCCGACTCATAATGTGTCTTATTTCCCCATGCCTGAACATACGCAGCGAGAAGCGGAAGGTATACATTGTTAAGGTAATTTTTTGACAGCTTGTACATGCTTACGGTCTTATAATAGCTGTCCATATTCTGGAAAGCAAAATTATCGGCTCCTATAAAATCATTGATATAGCTGTCCCCATCAAGTGTCACAATTGAGCCATCCATCCATGGCTTAGGACGTGAAACGAATGTAAGGCACTCCTCATCAGACTCTAATATCCTGTCAATCACAGCAGCTTCATAAACAATATCCGATTCAATCACAAGAGTGTCATCCTCCTTGAGATACTCTCCTGCGAGATTAAGCGAATACAGGTTACTTGTATTTTCATATTCGCTATTGTTTATATATACAACCGGCGTAGAAAGCTTAAGGGAATTAACGTGTTCCGTCAGACCTTCACTCTTATAACCTGTAACAATAACAATCCGGGACAGACCCTTAGCATCTAAGATTCTAAGTCCCCTCTCGATTATTGTCTGACCTCCCACATTGACCATGCACTTGGTCTTGTCCTTTGTATGTTCCTTGAGTCTTCTGCCCATTCCGGCAGCAAGTATTACAGCCTGCATCTGTGTTCCTCCATATATATAACTGTCTAATCAGCATACCCGCTCTTGACCCATGCCACAGCATGTTCATAGTCTGCCATTGTATCAATTTCCTTGGTTCTGATAAGTTCCATCGGGAGCGGAAGAAGCGGAACCATCATATCGCATACATGGTGATCTCCCGGAGTAAGTCTTGCGGTCTTTACCTGTGCAAGACCTGTCCACTCGTACTCACCCTCTTCTCTTGAAAATCCTACACCATATATCTGCCCATTCTGTGTGAGCGTCTTCATAAGCATCGGATCCTCTGTACATGGAACAGCTCCGCACACACATTCCTTATCTGAATGTAAAACACGCATAAGGTCATCCGGATGAACCAAAAGGTCTCCGTCAAGTGACACAACAAGCTCTGCCGCATGCTTGATTGCACGCGAGAAGCTTCCCCCTGTTCCGGTATTCCTGTAATCATGGTTAAATACGAATAGGATATCCTTACGGTATGAATTTACAACCTCAATGACCTTTTCCATCTGGTATCCCACTACAATCCTGATATCGTCAAAATCCTTTAGAAGCTCAAGCTGTCTTATAATAAGCGGCTTACCATCTATATCAATAAGTGCCTTGGTTGAACCTATTCCAAGCCTGGTACCCATTCCGGCACAGCTTATAACAATTGTCTTAGAAACTGACATAATCTATCCTCCGAATATGTTGCATGTGTTGCACACTTTAAAACTGCAGGTGCAATATTCCTCACACCACCAAAGCCTATTCCCACCTCAGCAGCAGCTATCATCTGGGCATCATTATTGCCATCTCCGACAGCGACAAACGGCTTATTTCCAAATTTCCTTACCACTTCTGCCTTGTCAACCACGTAATCCACGCTTACAATCTTATCATTCTCCACAGCAGCCTTAGAGCAGAAATAATGGCCATCCATTCCAAGCTCCGTCATAAGATCCTTAATCCACACATCCAGATTTCCGGTAACTACATAGCAGCGCTCCCGGTTCTCACGGATAAATTCCACAAGCTTCTCATTCAGCGGCACATCTGCGATAATCTTTCTCACGGTGCTTACCGGAATCTCTGAAAGCAGCTTAACCCTCTCTAAAAAACTATGGTCAAACGGAATCTCACCGGTCATCGTCTTTTCAGTCAATTCTCTCATCTGCTGCTGTTTATCTATCTTTATCGCTATCTCAGGTAATATCTCAGTCCTTGTGATTGTCGCATCAAGGTCAAACAAAAAAACATATTCGCTCAAAAAAATCAGCCCTCCTGCCATTATTGGTACATCCACTCTGAAACGTGGCAATATATTGTAGATATTATCACGTATCAGATAAATGTGCAAGAGAACTGATTTACATTTCGTTTAACGCTTTTCTTTAAAATGCTGACTTGAAATCTTCCCGGATTAATTGACTTATTATCACAATAATAAATTATAAGGTCTGCATACTTAACCATCCAAAGTCAGCATGGTTGCTGCTTGAAGCTCCATTAGATGAGGCATACATTCCTACTGTACAGCCCACAAATCCGCCTGCTTCCTCTGTTGTATACGGAAGCAGGTCAATATCCTTCGCAGCCATAACATAGCCTTCGCCTGCCTCTGTCCACACAACTGCCTTCTGTGATTCGCACCTTAACTTTATCTTGACAATATTGTTGTTGTCCGGCAGTACGATATCCGCAGCTTCAGATTCACCTGCGTGTATGCAGCTTGTTATTATGATATGCCTGTTACCTGCTCTGCGGCAAATCTCAACACGGAGGTTATTCTCATGGTTCTGGAATAAGACAATACCCGCCGTCTCGTTTTCATTCTCAGGAGTAAAGTCAACACCTGTTTCAATTTCAAAGTGATAACTCTTCTGTCTGAGTGCAAGATATGACGGATATGTAAGCTCTGTTATCTTCTGCTCCCTGTTGTAAAGGCGCAGCATACCTTTTCTCTCAGTGAGTGAGTATATCTGCGAATCCCGCTTTCCTATACCCACAAGTCTGTCATCAAGCACATCGCCCCAGAAATCAATATAATCGGACAGTCCTGCTTCCTTCGGAAAGCGATATTCATCAAGAGGAATTTCAACTTCATCCTCAAGATGCCCTACTCCCGGTGCAATAACCGGCCAGCCATTCTCCCATATTACCTTGGCAAGGAACGTCTCTCTTCCCATACTGCTGTGCTTCATACACGGTCTTGATGCAAGCATGACAACATACCAGTTTCCCTTGCCATCATCAACAAGGTCTCCATGTCCTGCATATATAACAGGATAGTCCATTCCAAGATTTCTATGTGTGAAGATAGGGTTTCTCGGACACCCCTCAAACCACTTAAACAGTTCTTTACTCCTTGCAACACTTATACTGTGCTCAGGACCTGTTCCACCCTCTGCATGCATAAGGTAATAATATTCACCTATTTTATAAATATGAGGTCCTTCAGGCCAGATAACATCCTTGACCGCACCCTTCCAGATTGCCATGCTCTGTCCCACAAGCTTCATGGACGCAATATCAAGCTCCTGCACCCATATCTCCCAGTCGCCGTTATATCTTACCCCCTCAGGATTCGGTCTTGTTCCACAATAGTAGCACTTACCATCGTCATCAAAGAAAAGACTCGGGTCTATTCCCGGTGCATTCTCAAGATAATGTGGTTTGGACCATGGTCCTTCAGGTCTGTCAGCCGTTACAATAAAATTACCCCCATGACTTACATTGGTGGTTATCATGTAGTATGTTCCCTCATGGTATCTTATTGTCGGTGCAAATATTCCACGCGAAATCTCGCTTCCGACTACCGGAAGCTGTTCTTCCCTGTCAAGAACATTGCCAATCTGCTCCCAATGTGCCAGATCCCTGCTGTGGAATATCGGCACACCGGGTGCATATACAAAGCTTGAATTAACAATATAAAAATCATCCCCTGCCCTGCAGATGGACGGATCCGGATAAAAACCGGTTAAAATAGGATTCTTTGCTGTTACCATAAATTACCTCCTGATATCTTGCTAGGGTAATTGTAACCTATATAAATCCTATATTCTATCAATCCATTGCCACGCATTACTCATATCTTGCTTTTTATTCCTGTTCATTATCCTCATCAACACACTCAATTTTGCTTACCGAAACCTCGTAAGCTGTTCTCTTAATCTGGGTATCCTCATCAAGCTTCTTGGTATATTCTCTGCTCTGAACGCGCCCCCATATACGGATGTGTTCACCAATCTTGAAGCCCGCTGCATATCTTGCGTTACGTCCCCAAGCAATGCAAGGTATGTAGTCCGACTTGCCATACGGACGGTTGACTGCGATAAGAATATCCGCAATCTCTCTCCCAAGAGGAGTCTTTCTGTATACAGGCGGCTTGCAGATATATCCGTCAAGGAATATCTGATTGGTATTGGTAGCCTCCTGTGTCTCCTCCGCTACAGCAAATTCCCTTGCAAAAATGGAAAGAACAAGACGGTTATGATTCTCCTCGTGGCGGTTATAGGAACGGAACTGCCCTGTAGCCTCGATAATCATTCCACGATAATCCTCCGTCACATCGACCAGCCTCTCAGAAACCATAAGTGGAATAATATCCACGCTGTTGCTGAGTCGATTTACCGCGATGTCAACCATGTAGAATCCCTCCCCAAAGACCTCATGGCTGTAGGTGAAGTCTGATACAACCTCTCCTATGATAGTTACCCTGTTGTTTTCAATTACTTTGTCAAGCATTCTTCTGTTTCTCCCTTCATTTTTGGCGGCATCACCCTGTATACTCATTTTTATCTGTAAAGGATGATACAGTACGCCTGATAATATCTTTATCCCTAAATATATATGCAAAATGTGTTCAAATATTCACGAAACAATTAAAAAAATATAAAAAATTTTTAAATTCGCATAAAAAAACAATTTAATTTAACTACATCCATTATGCTTTAAAGACGTTTAATTGCTGAGGTTTATTGTTTTAGATAAAGTCCTTAATGTTGATGATAATTCATAAAAAAGTCATACTCTTGTCGTACCCCATGTGAATTCCGGACACTTTCCTAAAATATATTTAGTTTATCAGATAAATTCTGTATCGCCTCCTTCTTTTTATTTTCATTTATCTCTGTATAGATATCCATTGTGGTCTGTATGCTTGAATGACCCATAATGGACTGTATCAGCTTTAAATTCGGCTCATTCTCACACAGTCTGGAGCAAAACGTATGTCTCAGGTTATGCGCTGTGAAATGTGGTAGCAACAACGGCTCACGGTTCTCTGATAACGCCTTTGCCATTTCTTCTTCATTGTAAGCCATGTATGCCTTTTTGATAGCCTCATTCACGGTTTCTGATTTATATAAACCACCATGAAGATTCATAAATATAAATCCTTTTAAACCATCTACCACTAAATTACAATCACCATTCTCCTGTTGGAATCTGTATTCCTCACTCAAAATATTATAGACTGATTTCATCATCGGAATAGTTCTTACTCCGGCTGCGGTTTTGGGTGTAACTACACCAAAGCCCTTCCTTCCATAATACTTCAAAGTGTGGTTTATAGTAATTATCCGCTTGTCCAAATTTATATCTGACCACGTAAGACCAATTGCTTCGCCAATACGGCAGCCTGTCCCCATCAGGAATTTAATTATTGGAACTATGTAATAGAAATCGACATTACCTTCAATATATCTGATAAAAGCCTCCTGCTGTTCAGGGGTGAGCGCATGTCTTTTTAACGAGCTCTGTTCATCTGTGTATTTGACATCAGACATTATATCATCGCTTGGATTATTTCTTATAAGATTGTCCTTTACGGCAAACTTAAACGTCTGATGAATTATTGCCTGAACAACTTCTACAGTTGATATCTTTAGCTTACGTTCATTAAGAAGATATTGGTAGTGCCTGAGCAAATCAGAATAGACAACATCCTCTATCCTCTTTCGGCTTATCAGACATCCTCTAACATAATGATTATACATATAAGTATAATACTCTATTGTATCAGCCTTAATTCCTGATTTGAACGTAATATATTTGTCAAACACACTGTCAAGGGTATTGACACCCGACATATCCATACCATCCAACAGTGCTTTTATCAGCCTATCTTCCCTTTCACGAAGCTTCGTAATGTCTTTATTATATATGCTGTGTCGCTTTCCATCGGCACCTGTATATGTATACACATACATTTTATCACGGCTCCGCTGCGTCTCGCCCTTTCTAAGGACGCGCCCTTTATTGTCTTTTCTTGATACAGCCATATTTTCCTCTCATTTGGAAAGAAACATTTCACTACCTCTCAACCCTAAAAGTTTCAAGATATTTATCAAAAATATCAAGATCAACTAATACGATACGCCCTATTTTCAAAATCGCATGTGCATCCTTTGCTAGCTGCTGAAACTTGTTTCTTCCTATACTGTACATCTGTGCACCTTCATTATAACGCACAAGCCTTTTCTTTGCTACTACAGTTGTGTTTGTTGTTCTTTGCAATTTTTTATCTCCTTCCTGCTTTTGAATCCAAACGTCCTTTTTAATAAATAAAACATAAAATAAACCGTCAAACAAACTACTCCCACACAATAACAAACAAGGCAAAGCGCCAGTAAGATAAAAAAACTATATATTAAAACTACATACACGCCATATATAGCCATTAATACTATAAAGGCTATTCCTAATAGCATTAAAAGCAAATAACCTAAATACTTATAACTTTTAATATAAATCATTCACATTCACCTTTCATTATATTTCCGGTGTATCGCTCATTTCACTGATGTGCTGTAATTCCTGTGCCTTAAGTTCATCCCCTATCGCATTTATTAACTTATCTGTGCTGTGCGAACGATATTCATCAGATATTTCTTCAAGTGAAACAATATCGCCTCTGGACTCTAATAACGCTTTGTAATTTTCGATAAGTTTATGTGATAGAACAAAACCATAGTATTTTGCATTACGAAACAATTGTGATATTATCTGTTCCTGCTTGATTTTCTCAACAGCTTCGCTTGTAATCCATTCGGTCAATTCATGAATATTCCCTATATCTGCAACATCCATTCTGGTTACACATTTTACAATCCAGGCACATTCTCTTCTTAGCTCACTTACTAAATCATATACTTTTTTATCATTCATTAATTCATTTGAACAATACACCGACCCTTGCCTATGTTCAAATCCATGTTTTCTACAAAAAAAATCGTATAATTCATTGTACGCTTTTGTGTATGATTTTTCTCCAAATACCTCTTTAAGAGCCTGCGTATTCAAATCAAACGTAAACTCTTTTCTGGCTTCTGTCATAAAATGCCTGCTTTCTCCTTGCATGAAGTAGCAAAATCCTCTGATTCACCATATTCATTATGAAAATTCCATATTTCTACTCTTTTTAAAAAAGCAATCCACCCATTCAAAGCCTCATACACCATTCCAAACCGTGCATAATCATGCTCATCACCATTTCCAATATACACATGATTCCCCTCTTTCTTTGATATTCCACAATCCCTAAATATCCCATCAACTACTTTAATCAGATTATTCAGTGAACGCTGCTCTCTTTCGCTTTCAGCCTTTTTATAGCGTATTTCCATCTTCATAACAGCTTTCTTTTCATCGTCGATTGAATTTAAGAATGATACCATTTACTAACTCTCCTTTTCCTGTGTTCTGCCATCGATGAAGCTCACTTTCCGCACCGGTCTGAACTCATAGCTGACTGCAAGCATGTTATAGATTCTCTCCATCCAGTCAATAACATTATTGCCGTTAGTTCCAGGAAGCTTTCCTTCCATCGTGAGCTTGTACTCTAAAAGGTCTATAACATAACTCTTCAGGTGATTACGATACCTTGGATTCTTTGCCTCGTATGTCCTATATGTATTCTCCGGAATTCCCGCGAACTCTGCAAACTCCCTAACCGACATTCCTGTCCTTTTCCTTAACAGGACAAGTCTTTCATAGAGCTCATCGCGCTCATCCTGTAGCATTTCGTTCACTAAAACACAATCTGTTGAAACATTCATATATCCGTCCCCCTTCCTTGTGATTTAATGATAGCACAATTGGTATGAAAACGCTACAATAATAGTGTCGACATTTATTACAAAATTGTCGACATCCGCGAAAAGCCCCATTTCATGCATGTTTCAGGGCATTTGACATTCATTGTAAAGACTGTCTTATACTGTCTGCGGTTATCATATCCGGATTGTCTGCAACCCCAAGAACATATTGCTCAGTGTCATATGATATAACCTGGTCCGCTTTTGAGCGGACTGCCAGGACTAAGCTTTTAGGCTGTCCTTCAACATAAACAATTGCAGCCACATTCGGATCCTCCGGAGGAATCATATACCATATATCTCTATTTTTCGATACAATGTCTTCCAGCGCGTTGTATATTCCCTGCTCAGCAAGTGTCCGACTGTATATGCCATTACTTGATACCTGAAATATATGCAGCCTTCCAATGATCCTGTAGGTATACCCGGAACGCCCTTTCTTAACATACTGAAAGCCGGCAATCATCGTATTTCCATCCGGCTCTATGCCGTATGCCTTCACAAACGCCTTCACCGCTTTTCTCAGTGCATCCGGATGTACAAGATTTCTATATGTTTTTCCATCGGAATCCAGCGTATCTATATAGCACTTTGTATAGCCTTTTTCTGTCTGTTCGTAGGTATCAGCATATTTAAGATATACAAATCTTACACCATCAGTTTCAAGTGACAGTTCACCTATAGGCTTTTTCATCTTGGCTATCCGCACATGCCTCATACGTTTGTAAACGGACTTTGAAAATGAATCCCTGCTTTTGGGCTTTATGTTATGCATTACAGCATCCGTAAAGGTATCAACATTAAGGCTCCTGATAAGCTCAGGCATTCCAAGCTTTGGCTCCTTCTTTTCCTTCACATCACCCTTTTCCGGCATAGCACCTTCGACTATGATTTCACCCTCCGGCAATTCCTCTGATGTCTCTTCCTGTTCATTGTCATCCGGATAGTTTTTTTCTCCATCGCTGAACGATCTTGGATTAAAGCTACAGAACGCTGTTATCTCATCCGATGAATCATCATACATATACGCTGTTATTCTCCGGTTCTTACCATTCTCACGGTACCGGCAGCAATACTTATCATGTTCATAGTTGTTGTGTTCGGGATAGAATTTTAAATCCTCTGAAAGTCTGTAATATAGGTTTTTATCAAGCCTGCACCCACATCTGAGATACTCCCTCTGCTTTCCCTGCCGGCTGTGCAGCTTCTCTTTATCTTCCTTGTCAAGATATGCCGGGTATATTACAGAGCCATCCGACATGATAAATCTGGTGTTATACATTTCACATCCTTTCCTCCGGAAGTGAACTGAGCTCACTTCCGGACTTTCATCTACGTGAGGTGAACTGAGTTCACCTCACTCATATCACCTGCACTGCTCCATTTCCTGCAGCTGCAAAGTCTCCTGCGCCTTGAGTTCATTTCCTATGTTATTAACCAGTGGATCTGAGCTGCCCTCAAGATACTCCTTGGAGATTTCCGACAGAGCTGCCGGAGTCTCTCTTCCCCTTTTCTCCATCATATAATAGTAGTTTGACATAAGATATGCCGTTGGCTGATAGCCGTTGACCTCCACATCCTTTTTAAAGGCTTTGTAACACTCCTTTGAAAGCTCAAAATCTTTAACCTTTTCAGGCATAAACTCCCTTAATAGCCCAAAGCATGCCTGCTCATACCCTTCAGGCAGCTTTTCATTAAGCATTGTACCGCCCAACGAACGCCACTTCAGCAAATCAGCTAAGTTTTCTCTTTTTTCATCAAGATATTTATAAAAATTTTTAGTGCTGCTGATATCATTATTTTTTACCATACACTCAATATACTCATTTACTTTATCACCAACTTTCTCTTTTTCTTCAACACTCTTATGCACCGCAACCGGCTCTTCAACCGGCTTAACCCATGCCATATCGTCAAAACTCAAAAAGCCTCCATCCCTCTGTATATTAAACAATGCATTCTTTCCACCAAGAGGCATATACGGCATGGTATTTCCGGCAAATGCCAGGTACCCCTTATCAGGGTGCATAAAGCAGTAGCCTTCCGGCATTGTATATCCAACGCTGTCTTTGAATTTAAGGTTTCCTGTAAGCTCGACAATCTTAAGTTCGTTATTAATAACGATGGTTTCGGGTGTCCTCATACTATCCACAGACTGTGTGCTGTTCTCCATCACCTCCTCTACATTATCATTTTCATTCTCATTCACCTTAAGCAGCTCTCCCTTCTCAAGCAGATAATCTGCAGCCCTGTCTGCCTGCCTGATAGCCTCAAACAGTACTTCCTGCTTTTGTTCTATCGCACTTATCCAGCTCTGCACATAGGCTTTATGATTCTTAAATTCTGCCGGCTCATACTGCAGCCCGATATCAGCACCGGTAAAGCATGATGATATCTCTGCCACAAGTTCCTCAACCGCATAGTCTGAGGTGTTCCTGATTCCGGACTGCACACGGTCAAGTCTGCTCTTTGCCCCTGTTGCATGTGACAGCTCATGCAGAAGTGTTGAATTATAGGCATGGTCATTATCAAACACTTCCTTTGGCGGAAGATGAATATCGTCATTCGTGACACTGTAGTATGCATTGTCCGGACTGTCATTTAAAACCTTTATTGCCATGCCATCAATAACCCTGTCTATCGCCTCGTTCTGTGTGATGTTGTTATGTACCTTTACTTCCGGTGGAATCCCTTCAATGTCCTTTGCATTGAACACCATATGATATCTGCTGCGCAGTCCATAATTCTCCGGATTTTCAGCATTGTTATACTCATCCCATGACACAACCTTGTGCGTGTATTTATCATAAGGCTGCCAGAACTCAACCATCTCTGCCCTGGCACCTTTCTTCAGGTGCCACCCCTGCTGCTGTATCTGCTTGAATGTAGCCCATCTCATATCATCGCTGCTCTTCTGGATTGCAGCAAATGTAAGGTTGAACCTGTTAATTCCGCTATAGACTGTGTGTGATACACAATTTTCCGGTCTGCCTCCGGAAACAGACCACTGTCTCTGCCAATGTTCCGGATTTTCTTTTAAAGAATCAATGAATTTCTCCGCTATCTGCCTGCGAAATTCCTTTGTATCCATATACATTCTCCTCTCCGGCACTTTCGCTGTGTTTTAATAAATTTTGTACTTCAATATTGTCCTGATATCATCCAGTATGCTGCCCTTTACGTTATAGACAACATATCTTTGCTCCATGCCCCCTTTCTTATAACCTATAACCTTTGTATCATTAAAACTGCTGTCAGTGCAGTAAAGTGGTACCGAAAATTCATGTCTATGCATAAGTGACAACCGGCTGTCTATTGTTGTTTTTATAAGTGTAGGAAGCCTGTCATACTGCGGATTGTAATAGTTCATGAGTGAACCGAAATCAATCTCAACCTCATCGACATATCCGAATGTATATATCCTCACCATCCCCCACTGCCCCGCTTTGAACTGCGTGCCCCCGGTTACGGCTTCTATGTATGCTTCCACACGGAAGTTATCTCTTTCATATACATATTCGTCTGCATTTCCTACATCCCTGTACCCTATATCCTCCGCCCGTATAGCCGCCCCGGTCTGCAGGGTTCCGAAATCATACCGTGTTATCGGGATGGTCGCTTCATTGCCAAGCTTGTCCTTTGAGACTATACACATCCTGACCTGTTCGATGTCCTCTGCATCCGGAAGGCTGTCATACAGGTTAAAGCGGCAGATATAGGTTCCTGAACTGTCATCAGGTGTGAAAGCATGGTCAACACTGTTTGACGGGTCGGCTGCATCGCTTATCCTGAGAACATATCCGGCTATGCCTGCTATGTCATCATGCGGGTCATGTATGGTCATCACTGCATAAGGCGAATCAGTGATCGTGTCATTGTAAAGACCGAGGGTAAGGTTATTCTCTGTGTATTCTGTCTTTCCGGACGGGGCGGTGTTGTCAAATACATATATGCCGTACACATGGCAGCTGTTGACGGTTGCGAGTGCGGAAGGGCTTACGGAGAGGCTGCCGCTGTTATCCATCACCTGGCGCACCCACAGATAGTAATAGCCGTCCATTGAGGCACCAAGGTCCGGAAGTGAAGTGGTGAAGCCTGAAGGTGAGGAGGCGCTGCCGTAGCTTTCCCATTCCGAAGGCAGGGCTGAGGCAGAAGCGGAAAAGCCGTACTCATAGGAATTATCCGTCCTCAGTCCTGAGCCGTGCTCCGTCACGGTTATGGTTATGTCGATGCTCCTTACAGCATCATTGTCCGCATCAGGATTTACGGTATGTGCCGGGGTTACATCTATCACAGGCTCTGAGGTGTCACGCCATGATGGATACAGATCAATTACAACTCCGTCCGCTGCTGAGAAGTTCCATTTCCTGGTTTCACCGCCGCCTGTATAGTCGGAGAGAAGACTGTTTTTGTACCAGCCGCTTATGGCATATTCCGTGGTGTCCTGTCCGCCAGCGGCGTAGACAATGGAGTATGTGTCCGGTGCGGCAGGAAGAAGGCTTTCTGTATCGTAGGTAAACACTGCACTGTAGTACTCATTTTCCTTCCATGTCCACACTGAAGAAGTCAGTTCCCTGTCAGAAGGCTTAACAAGTGTTCCAAGAGCTTCCGCCGGCACGCTGCTGTGGAGTCTCACCTCGTATTTGACAGGTGTCCATTTTGCGGCAGCTGTCTTGCCGGAGGTATAATGCCAGATTTCATTGTCACCTATCTTTACGGAAGTCCCATCTGCATTCTCTATATACCACCCTTCAAATACCCAGCCTGTAAGCTTTGGCTCAGGCAGCCTGCCTATACCTGCATCAAACGTGACTGTCCGTGACGCTTCGCCTGCATCCCTGAGAGTTCCGGTTGCATTGCCGGGTTTGTTATAATTGAATGTAAGTGTATAGCTGCACGGTTTCCACTGTGCATGCAGTGTAACCAGACCATTCGGTATGAGGGTAAGGTTTTTGACAGCCGCACGGTCCGGATAGTTTCTTCCATTACCAGCTGTGCCGTCCGCACTCTCATTCCATCCGTCAAAATAATAGCCTGTTCTTGAAAAGCCGTTTGACGGAAGAGTTTCACTCTTATCGTATGTAAATATAACATCGGACATGCTTCCTGTTGCCCTTGTGCTGCCGCTGTCATTGTCATTCTTTTCAAAATGCACGGTGTAGCTGTTCGCGCTCCAGTGTGCAAACAGGGCAAGATTTCCAAGCCCTTTCCATACTGCATTGTCCGGGATGACCTCTCCTTTTGAATCTATCTTCACAATAAAAAGCTTCTTTGCCGTGTTTCCCATGTTGTCGGTCACGGTGAGGCAGTAGAAGGCAGGACCCTCGGAGCCGAAATAGTACTGTCTGCCTGATGTTATGTCACCGTTATCAAGCTGAATGCCGTTAAAGTCCGTAAGCACTGCACTTTTTATGCCGGAGTGCGCATCTGATATGTCAAAAGGGACGGCTGTTCCTTCGGGATACCAGCCGTAGGAACTTAATACTCCGCCCAAATCAGGGGCAGTGTTGTCAAAATAGTATGGCCCGAACCGGTGATAGTCAGCGTTAGGTGATGACACGGACGTGTTGCCGGCTGCATCCTTCACATGCTTCACCCACAGATAGCAGGCTCCCGAAAGCGTGCTTCCTATGGTTACCGGAACACCACTCCGGTAGCTGCTCCATGAAGCACCTGAGGGTGGGGCGCTGCTGTCCGTGCCCAGGCAGTATTCATAGGTGTTATCAGTGGAAAGCAGTTCATTGTCTGTCACTGTTATGGTCACACCCAGTGACGTGGTGTACGATGAAGTGCTTTCCGGTGAGACATTTACTGCCGGAGGCGTGGCATCCTTCCATACCGCGTGGACCGTAATGCTGCCGGCATGGATCCATGCTGTGCTGTTTCCGCTTATGCTCCAGTAACTTCCGTCCACCGCATGTCCATCCGCGTTCCACACAGTGCCCCGGCTTCCTGCGGCATCAGATACCCAGCCTGCAAATATATAACCTGTTCTCACGGCTTTCACATTTCCTGAGATATCGTTATAGTCCGGTGAACCGTAGGTCACCGTGACGGACTGCACTGCCTGTCCGGAACCGTCCACGCAGCTTCCGCCGTTCGCATCAAATGTCACGGTGTACTTATTCGGCACCGCATTTGCCGTGAATGATACATCTGAGGCAGGCATGCTGAAGCGGTAGCTGTTAGAGGAAGTCTCAGCATAGCCTGTCCACTTATCCCATGAGTAGCCCTTTTTCACGGCGGCACTTATGGCCACGCTTTCGTTATAGGCATGGCTGCCGCCGCCTGATACACTGTCTATTCCGGTTCCGGCAATGAGCGTCACGCTCCACCTGTCCGCCTTCCACTGCGCAAAAAGCTTCAGAGTATCGCCGTGGGCTGAGGGCTTCGAGACAAACGTGGAGCCTGCCGGGTAAGAAGTTCCTGTCCCATCAGCAGATGTGTTCCAGCCGTTAAAGGAATGCCCTGTTTTCGTAAAGCCGTTTCCGGCAATGGTTACGGTGCTGCCATATTTTACTGAGGAACCGTCTGTTGAGCCTCCCGTGTTTCCGTTTCCTTCATACATCACATTCAGCTCATTGGTTTCATAATACACACTGGCATAAGTTCCTTCATCGGGCACCTTCCATGATGTCCGGTCAACAGACACATAATGGCAGTTGTCGAAGGTGGAATCCGCCGCATGGTCTGCAGCATTGAAGGTGCTGCCGTTCTTTACGGAGTAAGTCTTTGTCTTTGAATCATCCTTCACTCCGTCTTTATAAAAGTAGAGGGTCACATCCGTGTCTGCCGCTGTCCAGTATGCGTACACACTGATATTCGTTGTTCCTTTCCATACAGCCGTGCTTCCGTTTCCGCTCCAGTATGTTCCGTTTACGGCTTTTCCGTCTTTGTCATACACCTGCTCGCCTGTGCCGTCGGCGCCTGTATACCATCCGCCGAAGCTGTAACCGTCAAGCGTAGGGTTGTAAGAGCTTGCCACATTACAGTCACCGGTGCCATATACGGCAGTGCCGGTGAAAGTATTTCCTCCATTGTCTGGGTTGAAGGTGATGGTGTATTTGTTTGGAACCCACGCAGTAAAAGTAATGGTTTTTCCTTCATCCTCTAACTCATTCTCATGCCCATTGTGGCAAGCTGTATAGCCAAATGAACAGTTTCCACAATGAGAGCAATCATGTATATCATACACGTATATTGTGCCATCATCCGCTATAACCCCCCAGTAAGATTTATAGCTTATCATCCCGGCTCCGCAGCGACTGCATCTGCCATTAGTAGAAGTTCTGGTTAACCTGTAAATTTTCTGTGTTGCTGATACTTTTGTATACCCGGCTTCATTGGCGTGCGGCAGCATGTTATCGTCTGTCATATTGCTGATATTTACATAGTCTGTAAGAGGCTTGCTGCCGAAAATATAAATTCCTTCATATCCGCTTCCATCAAACCACGCATATACACTTATGCCGGAAAGAATGGCAGCTGCTGAACCGACAACCATAACCGTTAGCACAAAAACCATCACATACGATATGAGTTTTTTAATTCCTTTCCTGATATTAAGCATGGAAAATCTCCTTTATATATTATGTACACAGACAGGATATCCGGAAATCTGTCCGCAGCTTTTAATGGCATGTTTCCATGGATATCCTGTGTTATTATGTTTTCTATTTCCTGTAATTCTCCGACCAGTAGCCGCCTTCATCCGTGTTGTATCCGTTGATGTCATACACCGCATGGCCTGTTCCATCCGGATTTGTTCCCCATCCGGTAAAGGTGTAGCCGGGACGGTACAGGTCTGTCTGTCCGTAAGCTTTGTTGTTCTTCGTGCTGTCATAGGTCACGCCAAGGCTCCTGCTGTCCTGAAGGCTGTCGGACGTCCAGTATCCGCCGTTTGTATTGAACGTGACTGTATAGCTGTCCGGGATAAACTGTGCGTACAGGATAAGGCTTGGTCCAATCCACCTGCTGTCATCGTCCCAGTATAGCCCTGACTCTTTCGCATAGGTGCTGCCGTAAACCCTGTTGTCTCCGGAGAGGGAATCATAATAGCCGGAGAAAGTATAACCTGTCTTTGACACTGTCGGGACATCTGTCCCCCAGGTGGTGTCATACTCATACTTGCCAAAGAATGCGGTGCTGCCGAAGTTTATGAACCTCAGCGTCCAGTCATCTGTGACATCCTTCATGCTGCCGTCGGTCATCGTGCCGCCGTTGCCGAAGAATGCAAGCTGCCTTGAATCATGCACCCATGCAGCCTTAAATGTTACCGTGCCGGAGCTGTATCTCAGGTTGCCGTATGCAAGTGCCATGCCGTCAGCCTTTCCCGTGCCGACACCCGATTTTGTCTCAGCATAGGTATCACCGCTCGGAAGATAATGAAGTCCCTTGTCCATTCCTGATATTGTCCAGCCCGCGAAGGTGCAGCCGTTTCTGACAGGGTTATTTATGTCAAACACAGTGTAGGTTTCTGCAGAAGCCGGGTAGCTGCCGCCGCTGTAAAAACTGCCGCCGTTAAGCTCATAGCGTATGTCATATACTGCGTGGCTCCACTTTGCAGTAAAGAGCACCTTCTCGGCACTGTTGCACCTTAAGTTCATAAAGCTGGTTTCCTTGACTCCGGATGCGCCTGTTCCTGTAATGATGCTGTTTCCCGCTTTGTGGTCACAGTCATCACACATCCTTGTTATCTCCCATCCGGCAAAGGTGCAGCCTTCCATTACAGGGTGGCTCACGTTAAAGCTCCTGTTATACTTAGCCCTGTCCGGATGGCTTGCCCCTGCACCCCATGAGCCTCCCGAAAGTTCGTATAAGATTTCATATTCGGCAGGCATAAAGTATGCCGTGTACCTCCTGTTCCCGGAGCTGCCCTGCTGTATGGTGACGGACGGAAGCCTTTCCTGCAGCCCGGTGCCGCCCCATGAAGTGAAGTGGTAACCCTTTACGTTAGGATTATTGAGCGTAAATGCCGGAGTGTTCCTGTCATATCCGGAAGGATTACCCGGGTCGCTTGCAGGCGTGAGCACGGCATTGCTCTCACTGTCCCTGTAATCGTATGCAATGCTGTAGCGGGTATCCTGCCACAAAGCAGTGAATGTGACGGTTCCGCCATCATCCGCCCTGAGACCTGTGACATTTATGCTGGTCTTACCCCTGCCGACACCACTGCTGCTGACAAGTCCCGTATCAGTAAGCTTTCCGTCAATGATGTGCTTGTTCCCGTCCATGCCGGTTATGTCCCATCCCAGGAACGTGCTGCCGTCCTTTGTAGGGCTGTTTATGGTTATCTCTTTATAATAATTGATGTATTCTTTCGGGTTCTCGTGTGAAACCGAACCGCCGTCAAGGTTGTAATTTATCGTGTACCATGTAGGCTCCCACTGCGCGTAGAGTGTATCGTATGAGCCGTCATAGAGTGTGCCCGAATACACAGGGACGTTCACCTGCTTTTCCTCACCATTATCATCTATTATATTCGGCTTGGTCGACCATCCGTCGGAACGGATGCTTTCACTTGTGCTGGTGTTCAGCCTGTATCCTGTGAGTGTAGGTGCCGGCAGAGGACCGAGGGCTTCCATAAGCTGCACCATTTTCGATGTAACACCGTTGCCTAGAATTACATATCCAAGCCTGCTTGTTGTTGCTGTCTTAGGCAGGTTGTAATCAAATGAAATCTTCATGTCTGCCTTAGACCACTTAGCATACAGTATCCTTGTCTCTGAATTTTCCGAGGCTAACAAAGTCAATGTATCCCCGGCACCTCCGACACGGCTGCCAAAGGTTCCACTATTACTGTCATAGGAATCATACCAACCCTCAAAGTTATAACCATCAGACCTGGTAGAAGGAAGTATCAGGCTGACATTATCATAGACTGCCGTGGCTGTGAGAGTATCTCCCTTTGCCGCATTGGGGTTAGAATACGTGTCGCCGCTGTCATACAGCGTGCCACCAATCCTCCACCCGGAGAACGGAAAGCGTCCGATCACCGGCTGGATAACGCCGGCAGCCTGGTTTCCGTTGTTGGTGTATACTTTAAAGTCAACAATGTAGTCACTGCCTGTGATGTATGAGCTGTCAGCAAGCACTGTGTGTCCGGTGCTCACAGTAATCTCATCGTCTTCCGGCATGCTTATGTAATTGTTGGATTCACCCTTATCATAGTGCAGGGTGTAAAATCCAACCTCCTCCCACTTTGCGCAGGCTGTGACATTGCCTTTGTAAATCCATCTGCCGTTACTGTCAAAGTAAGGCGAGGCTTTCGTCTGCCCGCTGCTGTCCGTGTAGGTAAGTACAGCCCTGCCGTCCGTGTCATAGACCGGAACATCGGAGAGCTTTATTGTTCCGTCGCTCTTGTAAATAAAGTTTCCGGAGCCGTCAAGCTCAGGAGCATACCAGCCTAAGAAAGAGTAGCCCGGTCGGATCGGAGCTTTGACTGAGGCAGTACCGTATGGTGTGGCTGCCTGTGGTGCAGCAACATCAATATCTGAGTACCATCTGCTTTTGTCGAGATTACTGTACCACGGAATAAGCTTGCCTTTACTACTGCCGTTATATACCTGCATATTATAGACAGAACCATCTGCAAGCGTTCCTCCGTTTGCATCAAATTCAAGTGAATGGTAAAACACAAGACCGATGAGCGCATAGACATGTCCGCCGTAACCATCCGGCACACCGGTGGCCTGCTGGTTCCTGTGGTTATTTGCTGCGTCTGACTTATCATTCTTTGTTATATCATAGAAGCCTCCGTCTGCACCCACCATCTTTGTTCCCTCTAGGAGATAGAGAAACTGCTGTCCGTTCTCGCCATATTTCTGGGTCATGACAAAAGACTTCTTATCCTGGAATGCTTCATGGTCACCGACTGTCTCCCACGTCTGCTGACTGAGCGCATGATTTATGGTCGGATAACACATACCCTTGAAGTCAAACCAGCCAATGTCACCATCCGTTCCGGGTATCACATGTCCACTATCATTCGGGTCTTCGATGTACGCATCCTTAAGCTTCGTAATGGATTCATCGTACTCACCTACCCAGTACATCCTGACATGGTCCTCTCTAAGCCCCGGGTATTTGGCACGCTCACTGTCACTGTAGTGTGTAATCTCCGGCTGTGTGATGACAGCGTAATCAACCTGCTCGCTCTCGTCATAGGACATCTCGTATTCATAGATGTACTTGTTGGCGTCGATGAGTGCGGTGCCGGCAGCGTAGTCATTGTTGACACGGGGCTCACGCTCGAAGTTCTTAACCTCTGTGTCTCCATCAGTAATGTTAAGATGGTTGCCATTACTTGCAAAGTGTTTGGAATACAAGGGGTCTTTCTTGTCCGAATGATTACAGTGCATGAGCTGGATTTTTATTTTGGCTCTAGCCCGGTAACTTCCATATTCCGAATCACCCTGATTCCAAAACGCCGAAACACTCTCAGTGTCGATGTTTGTTATCATAAGTACTGCTGTAAGGAATAATGCAAGCATTCTTACAGCTGTTGTTCTTTTACTTTTCATAAAGTCCTCCTTGCCTTGAAGATTTTTTGTTTGCCATATAAATTATGATAGAAGTGTCTGGTGCATAATAAAAAGACGTCTGTAAACTATTTACATACGTCTTTAACAGTAAAACTATTTGATTTAATTCAACTACTTATACAAATATCCGTGTTCAATAAGACCTTCGGCATAAACACCAACAATGTCACTCGTCATGCTGTACCCTAAGCCCCAGCAGCCACTAGCCGCGTCCGACCAGCTAAACTGCCCACTAACGTAGTACGCCTCCAGCGTCCCCTCAATCTGATTTCCCGTAGCCACATTCAGCGGTATCCCCGGGTGCTCGTCATACCAGCTAGGCAGGGTCTTCTTGGTTCCCTCAGCGGTTACAGTGTCCGTCTTACCACATACGGAGCAGGTGGCTGTCCTGGTGCCGTCCTTCTCGGTAGTGGCATCGTCATTGTAGATGTAATCACCGAAGCTGTGTGCAATGACAGGAACCGCCTCGGTGTAGGAACTGCCGCATGAGCAGGTATAAGTCTTAACGCCTTCCTCTGCACAGGTGGCTGCCTTTGTGACTGCTGCTGTGTAATTATGTACGTGCGCTATCTTGGTTCCGGCTGCCGTCCTTGTGTCCTTTGCACCGCATATGGTGCATGCTGCTGTCTCTGTGCCGTCCGCAGCTTCCGTGGCATCGTTGTTATAAACGTATGCTCCGAAGACATGTCCTGCTGCAGAAATTGCTTCTGTATACGAATCACCACAGGAACACCTGAAGGTCTTAACTCCCTCTGCCGTGCAGGTTGGCTGCTTGGTGACTGTGGCGGTGTAGCTGTGGGCGTGTGCCTGTGTGGCAGGTTCGGTCGGCTTCTCCGTATGCTTCTCGGCAGGAGCCTGAGTGGTGCTTTCAGTTATCTTCTCAGCAGCCTTCTCTGTCTGCTTCTCTGTTGCTTTCTCAGTTGGCGCCTGTGTTGCGGCTGTTGTGGACTCCGTTACCTTTGATGTTGTGGTCTCGGTTACGGTTGCAGCTGCCTTTGAGGTCTCGGCATTAGTTGTTGCGGCTGTTGTCACTGAGCTGTCGCTGCCTGCCTTTGTAGCTGCTTCACTATCCTTAGAGGCTTCGCCTGATACGTTACCTTCGCCGGACTTTTCGGTGGCATCAGATTCCTTTGTGCCGGTATCCTTGCCTGTACCGGTATCCTTTGAGGCATTGCAACTTTCCTTTGTAGTCCCAGTTTCCTTAGTATTGCCGCCCTTATTTGTGGTGCTGTCCTGCTTTGTGGATGCCGCCTCAGTGCTTATAGTGTCCGATGTGTCGGCTGGCATCTCCGTACCCACCGGAAGGGTATCTACAGGGGCGAATGTTTTGCTGCAGGCAGTGGCTGTGAGCAGTGTTGATGCTATCACAGCGGCTGTCATAAAGCTGTTAAATCTATGTTTTCTCATATATCTTTTCTCCGTTTCCAGGCTGTCCGGTGCAGAACATGCAGGCGGTTGACCTGATTAGTGCACTTACAGCTCATCATTTGTTTTTTAATATAGATATATTATAACCGATATTCTTAGTTACAACAATATGCATTTATGTATGAATTTAAATTTTTCATTAATTCGGATTAGTGCATGTGGCATAAAATGAAATAGGTTTAATATCTTGACGTATTATTGTGATGTGGGGTTAAAACACGCCAGCTTAATATAATATGTTATACGCGCTAAGCTTATAGAGTGTGTTTTGACTCCGACATCTTATTATTTAATTGTCAAAGAACCGTGAAAAGAGATATTAGCTAATATAGCGGTGTTACATGGTCGGAGTAGATTTTTGTACCTCATTGTGATATACTACCTGTGTTTTATTTTTTAGATAATATTATTGCCGGTTACGGCAGAATGAGAGGAAATTTATTGTGAGAGCATACGAACGTTTACTTAAATATGTTAGCTATGAAACAACATCTGATGAAAACAGTCAGACATGTCCAAGCTCGGCTAAGGAACTGGTACTAGCGGATGAGCTTGTCGAGGAGCTTAAGGCGATAGGTGTTGCGGACGCGCATGTGGACAAGGACGGCTATGTGTACGGAAGCATTCCGGCGACCAAGGGGGCAGAGAATGAGAAGACGATAGGTCTTATCGCACACATGGATACAGCACCGGCAATGTCGGGAGCAGATATCAAGCCGCGTATTATCAATGATTATGATGGAGCAGATATAGTTCTCAATGAGAAGCTTGGGGTGGTCATGGATACCGTCACATTTCCACAGCTTAGAAATTATGTCGGACAGGACCTTATAGTGACGGACGGAACCACACTCTTAGGGGCAGACGATAAGGCGGGTATCGCTGAGATTATGACGGCGGCGGCTCAGATTATAGAAGCTGATAAAGCCTGTGAAGGCAATACGGATGAGCATATTGCACATGGTAAAATCTGCATAGCGTTTACACCTGATGAGGAGATAGGAAGAGGAGCAGACAGGTTCAATGTTGAGAGCTTTGGTGCCGATTATGCGTATACGGTTGATGGCGGTATGCTGGGGGAGATAGAGTTCGAGAACTTCAATGCGGCATCTGCTAAGGTTCATATCAAGGGCGAGAATATTCATCCGGGTGAAGCTAAGAATAAGATGAAGAATGCTTCATTACTTGCGATGGAGTTTAACTCCATGCTGCCTCCGGCAGAGATTCCGGCGCATACGGAAGGATATGAGGGCTTCTTCCACCTCTGCGGCATGAGCGGTGATGAGGAGAATGCGTATCTTGATTATATCGTGCGTGATCATAATATGGACAAGTTCCTTGAAAGAAAGGCTATGCTTGAACATATCACAGCATATCTTAATACAAAATACGGTGCCGGAACGGTTAACCTTGACATGAAGGATTCTTACTATAATATGAGGGAAAAGCTTGAGGCTGACATGTATATTGTGGACAGGGCAGTTGAGGCGATGAAGGAAAACGGTGTTGAGCCGATTATCCAGCCTATCCGCGGGGGTACCGATGGCGCACGTCTGTCATTCATGGGACTTCTGTGTCCGAATCTGAGCACAGGGGGACATAACTTCCATGGAAAGTATGAATATATCTGCATACAGTCGATGGATAAGATGGTAGAAATTATAAAGTCTATTGTCTGCAAAGTCAATTAGTTATGCTTTAAGATAACATAAACCAATGGAGAATATTTATGGGAAATATAAGAATTATAACGGACAGTGCTTCTGACATGCCTGGCGACTATAGAGAGGATGTGACGGTTGTACCGCTTCATGTGAGATTTGGTACGGAGGAATACCTTGATGGCGTGAATTTAAGCCATAGGGATTTTTACGAGAAGCTTATTGAGAATGAGGAGCTGCCTACAACGAGCCAGGTGGCACCATATGCTTTTGAGGATGTTTATGAAAAGGCCAGACAGGCGGGGGAGCAGGTTATAGTGATAACCATTTCAGGCAAGCTCTCAGGGACATACCAGAGTGCGTGCATTGCCGCTTCTGATTACGAGGACATGGTTCATGTGATTGACAGTGAGAATGTCACGGTAGGTGAGAGGGCGCTTGTCGAGTATGCCATAAGACTTAAGGATGCAGGCGCCGACATAGATACTATCGTAAATACAATTGACAGGGAGAAGAAGAATATTCATGTTGTCGGTCTTTTAGACACACTTGAATACCTTAAAAAGGGCGGACGTATATCAAAGACTGTTGCATTTGTGGGTGGAATGTTATCAATTAAGCCGGTTATTTCCATAGAAGCCGGTGAGGTTGCCATGCTCGGAAAGGCAAGGGGCTCTAAGCAGGGGAATAATCTCCTTGTACAGCAGATTGAGAAGGCGGGGGGAATAGATTTCTCCAAGCCGCTGTATCTTGGATATGCAGGCCTTGATGATACACTTTTACAAAAGTATATCACGGATAGCACACATCTGTGGAAGGAGCATGCAGACAGTCTGGATATAATGTCGGTCGGAGGAGCCATCGGAACACATGTGGGTCCGGGTGCCATTGCGGTTGCATTCTTTGCACTCTGATGTACTGATACTTTGAAGGTGCAGAAAAAAGTCCCCCTCAGGCAATTTTCCGGTCAGGCAATGACCTTGCCTTCAGGGTGCCGGTAAGGGGGACTTTATCGAAATTCTGATTTTAGTAAAAACGCGTTATTTTGGTAAAGTCCAATTCTTCCTCAGCTTCCTGGGCAACGCGCTTGTTTGTGATAGCTATATGGTCGAGATATGTTATGAAAAGGTCGGATACATCAAGAGCATATTCCTCAGCAATCCTGTTGAGCTCAGGCATCATCAGGGTAGTATCAGGCACACCCGGCTGGTTAGCGCGTTCGCTCTCTACGAAGTCATCGATTCTTTTCATGAGTGCAATTTTTGTATTTGTATCGAGGTCTTTCATGGGTATTCCTTTCTAAAAAAGATAATAATAATATAGTATAGCACAGGAAAATGGAAAGTCAATCTATGCGAACGGAACCGCCACAACCATGATATGGCGGCGCGGTATACACTTAAGGCCGGATTACAGTATTAAAAAGATATATGGGATTTGATTATGAATAAGAAAAAATTTATTTGGAATATGTTGGGAAGCGGAATATACTCGCTGGCAACCGTTATTTTTGTCATGCTTGCCAAGAGAATTGTCGGTGAGGAGGCCGGGGCGAAGTTCTATATGGCATTCACAACCGGACAGATGCTTTTGACAATAGGATACTTTGAGATACGTCCATTTCAGGTGACGGATGTCAAGGGGCAGTACAGGGCGGAGGTGTATTTCGGCTTCAGAGGTCTAAGCTGTCTTGCAATGCTTATATGTGGTCTTATTGTCGGCGTGGTGTATGTCGCAAATGGAAAAGCGGATGGGTCAGGCTTCGGGCTTATCATGGCAATGTGTATGCTTAAGATGTTCGACGGTATTGCGGATGTGTTCGAGGGCGAATTTCAGCGCAATGACAAGATAGATATATCCGGTATGTCCATGACGTTTCGGACCATTGCGATAATGGCAGCGTTCTCTGCTGCGGCATGGATGACCAGGAATATATATATCGCCTCAGCAGCGGCAACAGTGGCAGGTCTTATAGGAGTTGTCTGTGTGGCGCTGGTATGGAGCAGAAGGTTCTCTGAGCTGTCCATATCTTTCGCGGCGGACAAGATGAAGTCGCTTTTTAAAAACACGGTTCTTCTGTTCATAGGCTCAGCAATGTGCATGTGGCTGTGGAACGGAACTAAGTATGTGGTAGAGTGGACGCTCACGGACAAGGAGACGCTTGTGTACGGCATAGTGTTCATGCCTACGATGGTGATTAATCTTGGAAGCAGCTTCGTGTTCAAGCCAATGCTAACCACGCTTGCAAGGCATTACGAGGATAAGAACCTGAAAAAATTCGCAGGTCTTATGGGCACACTTGTCGCGATAGCCTGTGGGCTTACGATAGTGACATTTGCGGCGGGGGCATGGCTTGGGATACCTGTGCTTTCGTGGCTGTATGACATAGACCTTGCACCCTACAGGGCGGTCATGCTGATACTCATAGCGGCAGGCGGCTTCAATGCGGTGAGCATGCTTTTCTACTATGCGCTCACAGTTATGCGGCTTCTGAAGGAGATTTTTGCAGGCTACACCATCAGCTTTATCGTATCCATAGTGCTGCCTGTCATAATGGTGAAAAATATGGGAATTATGGGGGCAGGATGGTCATATCTCATTGTCATGCTGCTTCTTACGCTGCTGTTTGCGGGAATGTTTTATATAAGACTTATAAGTGAAAAAAGAAAATAAACCGAATACACCATAAAAAAGGAGGAGCCCTGATATATTATATCAGGGCTTATTATGAAAAAAATTCTTAAGTACTTGTGTTCCTTAATCATTTATCTTTATGTCACTTATTATATTGTGGATAAGTGAAGAAAACGTGATAATCCTGTTAATGTTTATTTAAATATAAATGAACGATTTATGAACACGGTACTTTTCATCCTCCATGATAATTACACAACTTCAACACACAATAACCGCGTTGTGCAATTATCTATACACTACACGGTCTCAGGCTCAGGATATTCAACCCCGAAGGTGTCAACGGTAACGGACTCAATGCGCTGCTCCTCCATAGGGCGGTCGCTCCAGTCGGTAGGTGTCTCGGCAATTGCATTGACAACCTCCTGCCCCTCGATAACCTTGCCGAAGGCCGCATAAGCGCCGTCAAGATGAGGAGCCGCTGCATGCATGATGAAGAACTGTGAGCCTGCCGAGTCAGGGTTCATGGCGCGCGCCATCGAGAGAACACCCGGTGTGTGCTTTAAGTTGTTCTCAAAGCCGTTCTGTGAAAACTCACCCTTGATTGAGTAGCCCGGACCCCCCATGCCTGTACCCTCAGGACATCCTCCCTGAATCATGAATCCGCTTATGATACGGTGGAAGATAAGACCATCGTAGAAGCCTTTATTTACGAGGCTGATGAAGTTGTTGACTGTATTAGGGGCAGTCTCCGGATAGAGCTCAGCCTTGATGGTGCCGCGTCCTGCGACTGTAAATGTAACTATTGGATTCTGTGACATTGTAAAATTCCTTTCTATGATTTAATATATATGATTATAACTTTATCGGAGTGTTTTAGTCAATGGACAAGTCTATGAATAATATTCATGTGTTCAACACAGTTGTGCTTGTGTTAAAGCAGATGAATATGGATGTGGAAAAATATATTGAGACTTCGGCTTCGGAGGGGCTTAGGGTGGAGGTGTGCATAGAGACATCCGGGTCCGGAATGGAGTGTCTCCATGAATCAGAGAATTTATCGAAGATACTAAATAAATCAATTGAACATAATGAGAAGCTTGATGCTGAAGGCATTAAAACAGCATCAGAGGATACCGCAAAGCCTATGGAGTGCAAAGAAGAAGCGCTGGGGCTTCTGGTGATAACGGATGACGCTGAGGCAGCAGGATATTTAGAGAAGCTTGGGGTGGCGGTGGCAGGCTATAGGGCACCGGGGCATGAATACGAGAGCTTTTCGGCAAAATATGTTGTTGAGGAGCTTCCGATGGTAGACGATGATTATTTTAATCTTATCTATATGAGGGCACATCATATCCCGGTGGAGATAGCCCGCACATCAAGAACCATAATCAGGGAGATGACGGAAAAAGACCTTCCGGATATGTATGAGCTGTATGCGGACCCTGCTGTGGCAAGGTGGACTGAGCCATTATATGCTTATGAGGAGGAGCTGGAATTTACAAGGGCGTATATCGACAATATGTACACCTTTTACGGGTATGGTCTGTGGCTTGTATTTGACAGAACCTCGGGAGAGCTTATAGGGCGTGCCGGAATAAGCCGGAGAGTTATAGATGACAATGAATGCTGTGAGCTTGGCTATATCATAAAGGGAAGCCGCCAGAGACAGGGGCTTGGGTATGAGGTGGGCAGCGAAATAGTAAAATATGCACGGGATACGCTTGGAATAGCTGAGCTATGGCTGTGTACAGAGGAAAAAAACACTGCCTCCATAGCGCTCGCAGGTAAGCTTGGCTTCACGCTGTATGGAAGCAGTGTGTATGATAACGGAAACAAGGGAGCACAGCAGTGCTATCTGTACAAAAAAGAGCTGTAATATACGCCTAAGTGCATAAAAATACACAGTAATATATGTCAAAGTGCATAAAATACGCAGCTCAATTTTATTTGTAATCAAGAATATGTTCGAGGAAGGTTATACAGTTGTCCGGATTAGGGGCATTTACAACAACCGAGAATATAGGATGTTCGATTCCTACTCTCAGCACATCTGTCATAAACGGAAGTCCGGCAAGGTCTATACCCACAACACGCTTAATTCCGCTCTCAGTATCGGTATAGTACACAAGCCTGTCGGAGACCTTATCAAGAAGCTCCGCCGGAAGAAATACGGACAAATCCTTTAAGTATTCAGATTTAGCCCACAGGTTCGTGAACACATCATCGCCGATATAGCAGTCGCTTGTCTGTGTGACAACCATTATATTGAGCTTCTCGGAAGATGTATAGGTTTCTTCGGTGAAGCTGTCAGGATTGATGGTGTAGTAACCATCAACCCTTACGCGGTTTTTCTTGCCGTCAATTCCAAGCCATTCTGTCAGAGAATTGTCGAGTATCCTCGTGTCATCCCTTAAATCCACGGAAATGCAGTTGACGTATGATACATAAAGGCTGGTGTTATAGTTGTTGGATATTATTGCCCTCACGATTGATACAATGGCGATTATTCCAATGACTATGGCGAGTATCGGAACTTTATAGTAATCCCAGATATAGGATAGTTTTCCCTTTAGTCCTTTCTGGTTCTTAATTTTTTCTATTTCTTTTTTTACGCGCACAGAAAATTTATCTGTAAAACCTGAAGCCATGTTATTCTCCGTTTTATATTATTTTAGAAACTGTTTCAAAATGAGTTTGGAAATGAGATTTAAACAGAAACTAATTTCGTATCATTATAGCATAATAAAGCATTATTGTAAGGACTTTTATTAAAATTTAATAATGATTAATTTGCATTTTATATAGGCATACATTATAATATTTTTTAGGCTTTTTGCCGTATTTTTTATATAAAGTGAGGTAGAGTATGAGCCGTATTTTCGACGTTGATAACGGTTTTTTTCGTTTTATGACAAGGGTTGCGGATGCCCTTATATTGAATCTGATTTTTCTCATTACGTGTATTCCTGTGGTGACGATAGGTGCCTCCTATACAGCGATGTATTATTATTGTCTCAAGGCGGTCAACAATGAGGAGGGATATATCTGGAAGAGCTATTGGAAGTCCTTTAAGACCAATTTTGTACAGGGATTTCTTTTTGAAGTAATTTTTGCAATAATAGGAATTATATTGTATATAGACATCAAGTATATGTACGTCAGGGCATTTGCTGCCGATGGTGCGTTTGGCTGGAAGCTTCTTTTCTTTATTGCGGTAGGTATGGCGGTGCTTGCGCTCATTACATTCATGTATGCATTCCCGATACTTTCACGTTTTGATAACAAGACCTTTACTATAATAAGGAATGCGGCACTTATGTCCATACGCCATTTTCCCCAGACAGTTCCGCTCCTGTTTATATTTGGAATCATGGTACTTATAGGGTGGTTTTTGATGCCGGTATCTATCTTTTTCATCTTCGGAGCATGGGTATACATAAGCTCCATATTTTTCTATAAGGTATTAGACAGATACATGCCTAAGGATGAGCATTATGACGAGGATTATTACCTTGGCACTGATGGAGTACAGACAGAGAATGAAAATGCGTCCGATGTCAACTCTTCGGATGAGCATGAGGCTGATACACGTTCGGAAGAGAATAATGACTCTGTTTCCGATGGTAACGCAGGCAGCATGATTGATAATCAGAATTAAAATAATTGGCAGATATGATATTGCAGGCATGACAGCCTCTGAACTTAAAAAAATAAAATTTGGTGTTGACAATGAAAAGTATAGGTGCTATACTTCACCACATCAAGCAAAGGCGCTTTGGGTAGAACCCGAGGCGCCTTTTTTCGTTGCAGATTCACACCGGTTACTGCATGCGGAAAAAGAAAAGGAGGCTATTATGGAAGAAGTATTAAGCGAATTGTATGGAGTGTGGTTCCTTATAGGTGCTGCACTGGTATTCTGGATGCAGGCAGGTTTCGCAATGGTTGAGACCGGTTTCACCAGAGCCAAGAATGCAGGTAACATTCTTATGAAGAACCTGATGGATTTCTGTATTGGTACAGTTGTTTTCATCATTATTGGTTTCAGTCTTCTCTTAGGTGAGGATGTGGTTGGACTTATCGGCAAGCCGGGTTTTGATATATTTACATCCTATGAGAACTTCGACTGGTCCAATTTCGTCTTTAACCTTGTATTCTGCGCCACAACGGCAACTATTGTTTCCGGAGCGATGGCAGAGAGAACGAAGTTTCTTTCATATTGTGTATACTCAGCAGTTATTTCCGCACTTATCTATCCGATTGAAGCGCATTGGGTATGGGGCGGCGGCTGGCTGTCACAGATGGGCTTCCATGATTTTGCAGGTTCAACCTGTATTCACATGGTAGGCGGTACAGCAGCTATAATCGGTGCCAAGATACTTGGACCGCGTATTGGCAAGTTCACTAGGAATGAGAAGGGTGAGGTTGTCAAGGTAAATGCTTTCCCTGGCCACAATCTTCCTATCGGTGCACTTGGTGTATTCATTCTCTGGCTTGGCTGGTACGGATTTAACGGTGCGGCAGCTACATCGGTTGCAGAGCTTGGTTCAATTTTCGTGACAACAACAATCGCACCGGCAATCGCAACGGTTGTATGTATGATATTTACATGGGTCAAATATGGTAAGCCGGATGTTTCAATGTGTCTTAATGCTTCACTTGCAGGTCTGGTAGCAATCACGGCGGGGTGTGATGTGACAGACGCTTTAGGTGCCATAATAATAGGAGCTGTATCAGGTGTTCTCGTGGTATTCGGTGTATGGCTTCTTGATTACAAGTTACATATTGATGACCCGGTTGGTGCGGTAGCAGTTCATTTCTTAAACGGTATCTGGGGTACAATTGCAGTAGGTCTTTTTGCCACAGACACTGCACCGGCTTTCGCAAGAGGCTTTGGCGATGGTGTCAACTTCGGCGCTAACCAGATTGCAGGAAAGGGTCTTTTCTACGGCGGCGGCTTTGGTCAGCTTGGACTCCAGCTTCTTGGAATGCTTGCGATTATTGCATTTGCCGGAGTTACACTTACGATTACCTTCCTTATTATAAAGGCGACTATCGGACTTCGTGTTTCTGAGGAAGAAGAAATTCTTGGACTTGACGCTACAGAGCATGGACTTCCATCCGCTTATGCAGGATTCAGCCTTATGGATATCTCCAATACAATGACAATGGAGGCAAATGAGAATACAGACCTTGGTGTGAGCGATTATGACAAAGCCTCCGATACGCAGAAAGCAGCGGCAGTCAAGGTTGTGGCTCCGTCTGTACCGGCATCGGATACGGGCATTTACAAGGTATCTATTATCACCAAGCTTGCAAGCTTCGAGAAGCTTAAGAAGGCGCTCAATGATCTCGGTGTTACAGGTATGACTATGACACAGGTTATGGGCTGTGGTATACAGAAGGGTGCAGGTGAGATGTACCGTGGAGCTGAGATTGATGCGACACTTCTTCCGAAGGTTAAGATTGAGGTTGTTGTAAGCAAGATTCCGGTTGCATCTGTTATTGAGACAACCAAGAAGGCACTCTATACAGGTCATATCGGTGATGGTAAGATTTTCGTATACAATGTCGATCAGGTTGTAAAGGTTCGTACAGGTGAGGAAGGCTTCGCAGCACTTCAGGATGTTGAATAAAACAGCTTCATAAACCGGTTATCCGGTTTGACTATATTATATCTCCTTCAAATATAAGTGATAAAATAAAACAGACCATGCGGCATTTGCTGTCATGGTCTGTTTTATTTTATAAGTATCCGTCAGGTTTTATAGCACTATTTATTGTAAACCCTTGTAATTGCCTGATAGAGCTTCATGCTGTAATATAAGCAGAAGATAAAGGTTACCATTACGGTAATGCTTGGAATCAGCTTCTTTGAGAAGGTCACAACGCATATATAGTGAATCATTGACATGGCTCCGAGGAATATCCAAGGTGTGTTAAGACCGAGCTTTGTAAAATTGACCTTTGCCTTCTTGGCATCAAGAAGAACACCCTCGGTAAAATAGTGGGTCATATATATAAAGTAGATTGTTGAGATACCCATTGCAATAAGACCAACAACGGTTGAAGTGGATATTGCAAACATTCCTGTCTCCGGAACGAAAACAGAGAGCCTTAAAACGGCGTATGCAATGGTCATTTTTTTGAGTGATTTGTATGCGGTCTTAAAGTGATTATTCTCATCGTTCTGGAAGGCTCTTATTCCGATAAAAAGAAGTATTATGGATATAAGTCCTAACATGGGGATAAGATAATCAAGGATATACAAAAGGAACGCGGCGATAACGTATTTTACCGCAAGATTTTTGTCCGGGTGCAGATATTTGTCTGGCATTTGACGAAACCTCTCTTTCTTACAGTCTTTTAGCAGTATAACACATAATGCATAAAATGTATAATTAAAAAAACATTAAAAACTATTGCATAAATCCGGTATATTGTATACAATAAAAAAACGGAAAACCTAATATTATTCAGAAGGAGAATATCACATGAAGAAGAATTTTTTTAAGAGACTAAGTCTCGGGTGTGTGGTAGTAATGGTACTTTCTGCTGCACTGACAGGATGTGCGGGCGGCAAGAGAGGAGAGAAGCCTTCGGATAGTGTTTCCGAGACTACCGGAACAGCAGTGGCCGGTGGTGAAGTTGTTGTAGGAATACAGCAGGATATCGATAGTCTTGACCCACACTTAGCAGTAGCGGCAGGAACAGAAGAGATATTGTTTAACATTTTCGAGGGACTTGTGGTTCCGGATGAGAACGGAAATGTTATACCTGCGGTAGCAGAAAAGTATACCATGTCTGATGACGGACTTACCTATACCTTCAAGCTGAGGGATGGAATTAAGTTCTCTGATGGTACACCGGTGACTGCCGAGGACGTAAAATATTCTATTGAAAGATGCGCGGGGCTTCTCGACGGAACGCCTCTTGTTAAGGCACTTTCTATTGTTTCAGGCGTTGAAATTGTGGACCAGTCAACTATCAATATCGTACTCTCGGAGGCAAATTCGGAGATTATTTACTACCTTACGGCAGACATTATTCCGGCATCCTCGAGCGAAACAGGCGAGATTATAGGTACTGGTCCTTTTAAGTTGGATTCGTATGTCCCACAGGAGGGCATTGTACTCACAAGAAATGAGTATTATTGGCAGGAAGGACTTCCGTATCTTGACAAGGTCACATTTAAGATTGTGGCAAGTGCAGAGTCCGCAATGATGGAGCTTCAGGCGGGAAGCATTGACATTTATCCGTATCTTACGGATGATCAGGCAAATGAGCTTAAGAACAGCTTTAATATAGGAAGCAACGGCTCTAATGTCGTGCAGGGACTCTATCTTAACAATGCGGTTGCACCGTTTGATGATGTGCGGGTAAGACAGGCAGTCTCCTATGCGGTTGACAGGGATGCCATAAATGATTTTATTTTCGGAGGACGCGGTACAGTTATTGGTACAAGCATGGTTCCGGGGTATGAATGCTATGTAGCTACAGGCTATGAGCATGATGTGGCGAAGGCTAAGGAGCTTCTTGCCGATGCGGGCTACCCGGATGGCTTTGATATGGAGATAACGGTTCCTTCTAACTATCAGATGCATGTTGATACGGCGCAGGTTATAGTTGAGCAGTTGAAGGAAGCAGGAATTACGGCTGCCATCAAGAAGGTGGACTGGTCAACGTGGCTTGATGATGTCTATAAGGGAAGAAATTTTGAGAGCACAGTCTGTGGAATTGCAGGCTCACTGACACCTAGCTATCTTCTTGTAAGGTATCAGTCTACAGCCAAGAATAACTTTGTCGGATACAGCAATGAAAATTACGATACATTATATAAGAAGATATCCACATCGCTTGACAGCGCGGAGATATTAGATGGCTACAGGCAGTTACAGACAATGCTCCATGATGATGCGGCGTCGGTCTACACTGTTGTTCCTCCTGTGCTTATTGCGATGAACAAGAAAATTGCAGGTTACAGATTCTATCCTATCTATGTGCAGGATATGAAGTATGTATACTGGACGGAGTAAATACAGAACATGAAATATATAATTAAGAAGCTTTTAACCTTAATACTCACCCTATTTTTTATCTCGGTTCTGGTATTCCTGATTTTTCAGGTAATACCGGGTGATCCGGCGCTGTCCATTCTGGGGACAGAGGCTACAGAGGAACAGGTGGAGGCTCTGAGAGAACAATTAGGGCTTAATGACTCAATGCCGGAGAGATATTTTAATTGGTTTACAGGGGTGCTTACCGGCGATCTGGGAAGAAGCTACCGCTATCAGGAAAGCCTCAATGAGCAGATGGAGGTGAGCAGACTCATTGCGGGTAAGCTTCCGGTAACCTTAACACTTGCGGGCTTGTCATTGCTTCTTATTATCATATTTTCAATTCCTATAGGAATATTGTGGGGCGGTACGAAAAGCCGCTTCATTGACGGCGCACTTAACGTGCTGTCCCAGTTTACCATGAGTGTGCCGTCATTTTTTCTGGGTATAATCATTATATATCTGTTTGGACTGATTATGAGATGGTTCACCCCGGGCGGATATATCAGCTATAAAGAGGATTTCCGGGGCTACATAAGATACATGCTTTTTCCGGCGATAACGGTTGCATTGCCGAAGACTGCCATGACGGCGAAGTTTCTTCGCAACTCAATCATAACGCAGCTTAAGTCTGACTATGTGAGAACGGCATACAGCAAGGGCGCGCGCAGAATGAGGGTACTTTTCGTGCATGTGCTTAGAAATGCAATGATTCCGGTGGTGACCTTTATAGGTGTCATAGCGGCTGAGATTGCTGCAGGAAGCATTGTTGTCGAGCAGGTTTTCGGTCTGCCGGGGATTGGAAGGCTTTTGGTTTCGTCCATATCTACAAGGGATTACCCTGTTGTACAGGCGCTGATGCTGTATATTGTTTTTGCTGTAGTTATTGTGTACTTCATCGTTGATGTTTTATACCGGTATATTGATCCGAGGGTGGAAGAACAGTGAGATTTATGAAGAAAAACAAACATACAAATGCATATTTTATATCAGGTGCAGCTATCACTGTGCTGTTTATTATTTTGATGCTCATAGGACTCATACATACGCCTTATGATCCCAATGCCATGAATGGGGCAGAGAAGTTTTCTTCTCCGTCCTTTTCGCATATCATGGGAACGGATAATTTCGGAAGAGATATTTTCAGCCGCGTTCTTAAGGGTATAAGCATGACGGGGCTGGTTGCTGTATCGACTGTAGCAATCGGAGGAAGCATAGGAACGATAACCGGTGCCGTGACAGGGTATTATGGCGGGCTGGTGGATGAGATTGTGATGAGGATAAATGACGCACTTAACGGTTTTCCGAGCATTCTCATAGCACTCATAATCGTGAGCATAATAGGTCCGGGAAAGTATAATGTGATACTTGCTCTTGGTATTTTGTTCATACCGAGTTTTGCGCGTATTGTCAGAAGTGAATATATAAGCCTTAAAGAGAGGGATTTTGTGAAGAGTGCAAGGCTTATGGGTGCGGGAAATATGAGGATAATATTCAGACATATATTCCCTAACATACGCTCCACGCTGTTTGTCACGGCAACTATAGGCTTTAATAATGCCGTGCTTGCTGAGGCCGGCTTAAGCTATCTTGGTATTGGAATACAGCCGCCGGATGCGAGCCTTGGAAGCATGCTGTCGGATGCGCAGAGCTATCTGTTCACGGCTCCGTGGTATGCTATTATGCCGGGAATGACCATAGTTTTCTTTGTGCTGGGATTTTCGCTGCTTGCAGAGGGTATACGCATAGAGGCTGAGAGGGAACAGAATTGAGCTGGAAGGAGAGTATGTATGCTGGAAATAGAAAAACTTACAGTATGCTTCGGTGACAGATGTGTCCTTGACGCTGTCTCAATGTCGGTAAAGCGTGGAGAAGTTCTTGGAATTGTGGGTGAGTCAGGCTCAGGAAAGACTATGACTGCGCTGTCCGTTATGGGGCTTTTAAGCCCGCAGGCGCAGATAAAAGGGGGCAGTATAAGGCTTGATGGCAGGGAATTGGCAGGTCTTGACGAGCGTTCAATGTCGGACATAAGGGGAAAGGATATTGCGATGATATTTCAGGAGCCAATGACAAGCCTTAACCCATCAATGCGTATTGGCAGACAGCTTGGCGAGGCAGTGAGACTCCACAAAATACCGGACAGCAGGAGCTCTGCGAAGGAGATTAAGAGCAGGGTCCTGGAAGCTCTCGCTGATGTAAAGCTGCCGGAACCGGAGCGTATATACGAAAGCTATCCGCATGAGCTGTCCGGCGGTATGCGCCAGAGAGTGATGATTGCCATGGGAACTATATGCAGACCGGGGTATCTTCTCTGCGATGAGCCGACAACGGCACTTGACGTCACAACACAGAAGGGTATTATTGAACTCATCCGGTGTATGAAGGATGAGCATGATATGGGGATCGTGTTTATAACGCATGACCTTAAGCTGCTTAAGAATTTTGCCGACAAGGTTATTGTAATGTGCCGCGGCAGGGTGGTCGAGAGCGGAACTGTTGAGGAGATTTTCACTTCGCCTAGAGATGAGTATACCAGAGGGCTTATTGCTGCGATTCCGGACAGGAGCAGGAGAATTGCCGGAGCACAGGATGTGCGTATGGACACAATATGATAACGGAGACAACATGACTAATATATTAGAGGTTAAAAATCTTAATGCATATTATAAGACAAAATCAAAGTCGGTATTTGCACGTTCCGAGAAAAAACAGGTGCTCTTTGATGTAAGCTTTGATGTTCGTGATGGCGAGATATTCGGAATAGTGGGGGAGTCCGGCTGTGGGAAATCCACATTGTCCAGGACTATTCTGGGGATGAATCCGCTCTATGACGGAAGTATTGTGCACAACAATAAGAAGCCCCAGATGATTTTTCAGGACCCATATTCTTCACTCAATCCGGCGTGGACTATCGGCAGAATTTTAAGGGAGCCTCTTTTGCTGTCCGGTATCAGGGAAAGAAAAGAGCTTGATAAAAGGGTATCGGATATGCTGTGCAAGGTTGGGCTTGACGAAAGCTATGCGTACAGACATCCATCCCAGCTCAGCGGAGGACAGCGTCAGAGAATAAGCATCGCGGCTGCGCTTATAGCATGTCCTAAGCTGGTCATAGCAGATGAGCCATTGTCTGCGCTTGATGTCACGATTCAATCCCAGATTATGCAGCTTCTTATTGAACTTAAGAGGGAAATGGGACTTACCTATATTTTTATATCACATGATATTGATGTGGTATACCAGTTGTGTGACAGAATAATGGTCATGAAAGATGGTCGTGTTGTGGAAATCGGGGACACACGGGAGATATTTGATAACCCTAGGGAAGCATACACAAGGCAGCTTATAGAGGCATAATGTCCCATTTTATGGGGGTTCCGGCACTTTAAAATTTGCAGAATAGTATGAATAAAATATTTTTTAAAAAAAATTAAAAAAATTTCAAAAAAGTACTTGCATTTTTTGAAAACCTGATATATAATCAATATCGTTGTAGCGCAAGAGCGCAGTACACATTGGGCTATAGCCAAATGGTAAGGCACTGGACTCTGACTCCAGCATTTCCAGGTTCGAGCCCTGGTAGCCCAGCTAAAGGCATCACGTCAGCGTGGTGCCTTTGTTGCTATAACGCGTTCTAATACGCATGGCAGGTTATTGTAATAGTATGGAAACGTATCGAAGTGGCCATAACGAGCTTGACTCGAAATCAAGTTGTCGGGCAACCGGCACGCGGGTTCGAATCCCGCCGTTTCCGCTTGCGTCAGGCACATTATGGGAGACTGTAATGTGCCGTTTTATTTTGGCAGGGGGGCAGGGGGCGGGTTGGGACAGGGGTCAGACCCCATGTCCCAGTCCTGGGACACGGGGTCTGACCCCTGTCCCAACGCCACTGTCCCAGCCACCCTGCTCAAAACATAACAGAAGGAGGATATTTATGTACAGCTATGAGGCAAGAATAAGATATTCAGAGTGCGGAAGCGACAGACGGCTGACAATTCCGGCACTAATCAATCTTTTTCAGAACTGCTCTTCATTCCACTCGGAGGATATCGGAGTTGGAATCGACTATGTGACAGAGCGGGATGGAGCATGGTTTATATTAAACTGGCAGATAGATATTGGGAAAATGCCTTCCTTCTGTGACAAGGTGAAGGTGTGTACTGTGCCGTATGAGTTCAAGGGCTTTTTCGGAAGCCGTAATTTCTGGCTTGAGGACGAAGAAGGGAATGTGCTTGTCAAGGCAGCGACACTGTGGTCATATATGAACATAAAGACATTAAGACCTATGAGACCGGACGCGGAGCAGACGGCGCGCTATGGAATAGGGGAGAAACTTGATATGGAGTATCTTCCGCGTAAGATTGCATTGCCCGGGAATCTTAAAGAGTGTGAGGAGATAGCCGTAAGACCTGATATGATTGATACAAATAACCATGTCAATAACGGTCAGTATATCAATATCGCAATGGCACTTATGGCACAGGATGGCGAGTATGCTGAGCGTAAGCCGGTGAAGCGTGTGCTGGCTGAGTATAAGAAATCTGCTGTCATGGGTGATGTGTTCCAGCCATACACAGGCATGGTTGAGGATAAATATTATGTATGCCTTAAGGACGGGGCCGGAAATATCAATGCGATAGTTGTGTTTGAACAGTAGCTTCCGGCGGATATTGAATGAACAGAATGTAAAAAAGTGGACGGAGGAACATTATGATCAGAATTGGAGAAGTACAGGATTTACAGATAGTAAAGAGAACAGATTTCGGCGTGTATGTCGGCGACGAGCAGGAGAGGGTGCTTCTGCCGAGAAAGCAGGTGCCTGAGAACACCGGGATAGGCGATACAGTCACCGTGTTCATATACAGGGATTCACAGGACAGGCTTCTTGCGACAACAAGAAAGCCAATGCTTGTTCTTGGACAGGTTGCAAGACTCGAGGTGAAGGATACCGGTAAGATTGGTGCATTTCTTGACTGGGGGCTTGAAAAGGATCTGTTCCTTCCGTTTAAGGAGCAGACCTACAGGGTGCGCCCGGGTGACAGCTGCCTTGTTGCCTTATATATAGATAAGAGCAGCAGACTGTGTGCGACAATGAATGTCTATAAGTATCTTAAGGGAACAACGCAGTATAAGCGCGGTGATATGGTACAGGGAACAGCATACCAGTATATAGAGAAGTTCGGAATGTATGTTGCCGTGGATGACATGTATCAGGGACTTATACCTAAGAAGGAATGCTATGGAGTTCTCAATGTGGGAGACACACTCACCGGACTCAGGGTTACCAATGTTACTGTGGATGGAAGACTGGAGCTTGCAGTGCGTGAGGTCGGATATCTTCAGAGGGACGATGATGCAGCTAAGATACTGGAGACGATAGAGGAGTTCGACGGTGTTCTCCCATTCAGCGACAAGGCGTCGCCTGAGGTTATCAAGCGTGAGCTTGGAATGAGCAAGGCTTCCTTCAAGAGAGCGGTGGGAAAGTTGTTAAAGGAAGGAAGGATTGAGCTTTCGGACGCATCAATAAGACTTAAGTGATTTTAGCAATAAAAGCATTGTGATTGAAATTATATAAAGACATATACAAAAAAGGTGCTGCCGTGTGCAATAATAAATATTGCATACAGCAGCACCTTTGTGCCGGAGCCAGTTTTATTAAACCTGAACATCAATGTTGGCACCGAGGTTAGGGTTAACGGACATCTCCATCATCTTCTTCATTCCATCACCGAGAGTCTCAATGGTGTCAAGATTCTTTGCAAGAACAGCAATACCGACCTGTGAACTGACATCAGCGAGGCTCATGCTGGATGAAAGTGCGGTTATATCCATAAGAATACCTCCTTTATCATGCGGAAATGTTAATAAATACATATATGATTAATAGCACATATAACAATAATTAACAAGTCATTATTGAAAAAATGCATTAAAATTTAAATTTTTTGTATAAAATGTAATAAAAAAGTAAATAATATGATGTCTATATACAAAATCAACAAATTACCGCTGTCATTTTCAGCTATTTGAGGTATGGCATTTAAACAAGCATTATTGTAGAATAACTATAGTGAAAACGGAAAATACTTTAGGAGGTATAATAATGGCTAGTTTATCACTTAAAAACGTATGTAAAGTATATCCTAATGGTTTCGTAGCTGTTAAGGATTTCAACCTTGAGATTGAAGATAAGGAATTTATCATTTTCGTAGGACCATCCGGTTGTGGTAAGTCTACAACACTTCGTATGATAGCAGGACTTGAGGAGATCAGCTCCGGTGAGCTTTGGATCGGTGACAAGCAGGTTAACGATGTAGAGCCTAAGGACAGAGATATCGCGATGGTATTCCAGAACTACGCTCTTTATCCACATATGTCAGTATATGACAACATGGCATTCGGTCTTAAGTTAAGAAAGGTTCCTAAGGCAGAGATCGATAAGCAGGTACATGAGGCAGCTAAGATTCTTGATATCGAGCACCTTCTTGATCGTAAGCCTAAGGCTCTTTCAGGTGGACAGAGACAGCGAGTTGCTATGGGACGTGCTATTGTTCGTAAGCCTAAGGTATTCCTTATGGATGAGCCTCTTTCAAACCTCGATGCTAAGTTAAGAGTACAGATGAGAATTGAGATTTCTAAGTTACATCAGAGACTTCAGACAACTATCATCTACGTAACTCATGACCAGACAGAGGCTATGACACTTGGTACCAGAATCGTTGTTCTTAAGGATGGTATCATCCAGCAGGTAGATACACCACAGAATCTCTACAATGCACCACAGAACGTATTCGTAGCCGGATTCATTGGTTCTCCACAGATGAACCTCATCGATGCTAAGCTTGTTAAGAACGGTGATGATATGGTTCTTATGTTTGGCAGCAACTCAGTTAAGTTACCTAAGACTAAGGCTGATAAGCTTGGCGATTATGTTGGCAAGACAGTTGTTATGGGTATCCGTCCTGAGGATCTCAACGATACAGAGGTATTCATTGCTAATTCTCCAGACAGCGTAATCGAGGCAGAGATTCGTGTATACGAGCTTCTCGGTGCCGAGGTTTACCTTTACTTTGATATCGAGGATAAGAGCTGCACAGCAAGAGTTAACCCTCGTACAACAGCTCGTCCTGGCGATAAGATTAAGCTTGCTCTTGATATGACAAGACTTCACCTCTTCGATAAGGATACAGAGTTAGTAATTCCTTGCTAATCAGGCAGCATATCCTGAATACGTTCAGGGTATGATATTGTGAAATTATTATGAAATATAGAGGAAATACATGAATTTTCGTGTATTTCCTCTTTTTTTTTTCGCAATTTTGTTTTACAATAAATAGTGATAATTTATAAAATTAGCTAGAAGCGGATTTCGGATATCATTGACATTCACTTTCAGAAGGTATAGTGAATGAGCGAAAGTCGGGTTAGGACGAATGGAAGGTATATTCAAGTTCACGCAAATTATAATGAAAGAAGAGGTTGCCGGATGATTTCAAATCAGATTTTACAGAACACGATAGAAGGACTGAAGTCAATAACCAGAATAGATTTATGTATAATGGACACGGAGGGAAAGACTCTTGCGACAACATTTCCTGAGTCGGATGGATATGAGGAGGCTGTGTTAAGCTTCGCCGGTTCACCTGCGGACAGTCAGGTTATTCAAGGGTATCAGTTTTTTAAGGTGTTTGACGATAAGCAGTTGGAGTATGTGCTGTTAGTTAAGGGCGGCAGCGACGATGTGTATATGATAGGCAAGATTGCCACATTCCAGATACAGAATCTTCTTGTTGCGTACAAGGAGAGATTTGACAAGGATAATTTCATCAAGAATCTCCTGCTTGACAACCTCCTTCTTGTCGATATATATAACAGAGCCAAGAAGCTTCATATAGATACGGATGTGAGAAGGCTTGTCTTTATTGTGGAGACCAAGCATGAGAAGGACAACAATGCACTCGAAACGCTCAGAACACTCTTTGCTTCCAAGGCGAAGGATTTTATAACGGCGGTTGATGAGAAGAATATAATTATTGTTAAGGAACTCAAGGCAAATGAAGGCTATGAGGAGATGAATCAGGTTGCACTCACCGTGCTTGATACCTTGAATTCTGAGGCTATGAGCAAGGTACATATCGCTTATGGTACCATTGTCAATGAGATTAAGGAAGTATCAAGGTCATATAAGGAAGCGAAGATGGCACTTGATATAGGAAAGATTTTCTACGGTGACAGGAATGTTGTATCCTACACTAAGCTTGGAATCGGAAGACTTATATATCAGCTTTCAATGTCACATTGTAAGATGTTCATAAAAGAGATTTTCGGTGGACAGAACCCGGATGATTTTGATGAGGAGACGCTCACCACAATCAACAAGTTCTTTGAGAACAGCCTGAATGTATCGGAGACTTCGCGACAGCTTTTTATACATCGAAATACTCTTGTGTACAGACTTGATAAAATACAGAAAAATACAGGGCTTGATCTAAGGGTATTTGATGACGCAATTACTTTTAAGATTGCACTTATGGTTCGCGATTATATGAAATATATGGAATCACTTGATTATTAATTGCATGTCGGTATAAAATGATGTCAGGACTGTGACAATGGTTCTGGCATTATTATGTAAGATGTATAAGAAATTAGGGGAGGCATAGGAGACATGCTTATATTGGAAAATGTATGCAAGACATACTCGACCGGATTTCCGGCACTAAATAACATCAGCCTTCGTGTCGAGAAGGGTGAATTCGTATTTATTGTCGGGCAGAGCGGAGCAGGAAAGTCAACACTTATCAAGCTTTTGCTCAAGGAGCTTGAGCCGACGTCCGGTCATATTTTTATAAATGGAAAAAATCTTGGAAGAGCGAAGAGAAGGGAGCTTCCTCTTATCAGGCGTGATATGGGAGTTGTATTTCAGGATTTCAGGCTGTTGGAGGATAGGAACATATATGACAACATAGCTTTTGCTCAGAAGGTAATAGAAGCACCGAACAGAAGAATTCGTTCAGAAGTCCTGTCTATGTTGTCGATGGTGGGACTGCTGGAGAAATACAGGAATTTCCCTTCACAGCTTTCGGGTGGTGAACAGCAGAGAGCGGCCATTGCGAGGGCACTTATCAATAAGCCTGCAATACTTCTTGCCGACGAGCCGACAGGTAATCTTGACAATGCTAACTCCTGGGAGATTATGAAGCTCCTTGAGGAGGCTAACAGAAGAGGAACTACAGTGGTTGTCGTCACACATAATATGGATCTTGTACAGACTATGAAAAAGAGAGTGATTACTATTGATCATGGTGAGATAATCTCTGATGAGAGATGGGAGGATTACGGCTATGAAGATTAGTTCACTCGGCTACTGTATAAAACAGGGCTTTAAAAATATATATAGAAACAGGCTGTTCTCGCTTGCTTCGGTTGCGACAATTTCGGCATGTATTTTTCTTTTCGGCATATTTTTCTGTGTAGCCAGGAATGTGGACTATATGGTTACGGAGGTGGAAAAGAATACCTGCCTTACGGTTTTTTTTGACGTGGGTGTGGGCAGCGCGCGAATTGAGTCTATCGGAAAGACCATACAACAGATGGACAGCGTGACACTCATAGAATACACATCACCCGAGGAAGCGTGGGAGAAGTATAAGGTAAAGTATTTTGGTGACAGAATGGACCTTGCAGAAGGCTTTGAGGAGGATAACCCTCTTGCCGATTCGGCTTCATATACGGTGTATCTTAATACGGCAGACACCTTGACCACTGTGGCAGCTAATATAGAAAAGATAGATGGTGTACGCTCGGTTAAGCGTTCGGAGGTAACTGCTAATTCACTTACAGATGTGAGCGGTCTGGTAAGCATGATTTCACTTACAATGATAATTGTTCTCTTTCTTGTCGCATGGTTTCTTATCGGAAATACGGTATCTGTCGGAATTGCGGTCCGCAAGGAGGAGATAGCGATAATGAAGCTTATCGGTGCTAAGAACGGATTTGTCAGGGCACCATTTATAGTGGAAGGAATTGTCATCGGATTTGTGGGAGCTATGATTCCTATGGTGGTCATTTACTATCTTTATGAGAATGTAGTTTATTATATCATCAACAGATTTACATTTTTGTCGAACATATTGGTATTTCTTCCTGTGAAAACAGTCTTTTCAACACTTCTTCCCGTTGCGGCTGTGCTTGGAATCGGAATAGGTTTTCTCGGAAGCTATACGACACTTCGAAAACATCTTAAAGTATGATGGGGAGATGCTTAAGGGAGGAATTATAATTGAAAAAAACACATGTTTTTAAGAAATCATGGATTAAGCGGTTCGTTTTTGCAGCGGTACTTATTATCATGCTTCCGCTTAAACCGGATGATTATCAGGCGATTACGGAGGATGATGTAAAGCAGGCTGAACGTGAGTTAGAGGCAGCAAAACAGCAGGCGCAACAGCTTGACAACAAGCTTAATGAGTTGAACGGAAGCATTTCTGATACAGAATCCTACATAAATCAGGTGGATGGATGGATTTCCGATGTGACGCTGCAGATATATAATCTAAATCAGGAGATAAATGCCAAGCAGGCAGAGATAGACGCCAAGCAGGCGCAGATTAATGATACCTTGGCCAATATTGATGCAGTTAAGACAAGTATTGCACAGACGGAGATTAATTTATCGGATGCACAGACAACGGAGGCAAATCAGTATTCGTCAATGAAACTCAGGATACAATATATGTATGAAAATGGTGATGAGAGTTTTCTTGATATTCTGTTTTCATCGGACAGCATGATTGATTTCCTTAACAATGCAGAATATATTTCCGAGATTTCCAAATATGACCGTGAAAAACTCATTGAATATGGGGAAACTAAGGATAGAATAACCAATCTTCTGGCGAACCTTGAGACACAGAAGAGTGAACTTGAGACACGGGAAGCCCAGTATGAGACTGAACTTGGTGAGCTGGAGGAGCAGAAGTCGGTTCTTGATTCTAAGAAATCCGAGCAGGAAGTGCTTCAGACATCATACACTGATTTATACAACGCCAAGAACAACGAGTTAAGTAACCTTGAATCGCAGCAGAGTGACACAGAGTATAAGAAACAGCTTGCACTCAAGGAGGTTGAGGAGCAGGAACAGCTCGTTGAGCAGGCAAGAAAGGAATATGCGGCATGGCTTGCAGAGCAGGCAAGGCTTAATAAGGATGCGGACGCGGCTGTAGCGGCTAAGCTTGCAGAGATAAATGTCACGGGATTTACATGGCCGGTTCCGGGATTCAACAGGATCACCTCGCAGTTCGGAATGAGAATGCACCCTATATTGGGGTATGAAAAGCTGCATGACGGAACGGATATTTCAGGTGCCGGAATCAATGGAACACCGATACTTGCGGCGTACAGTGGAACGGTAGTGCTTGCACAGAGCTATTGGGGATACGGTAATTGCGTAAAGATAGACCATGGCGGCGGTGTTGTTACATTGTATGCGCATGCTTCGGCAATTCTCGTGTCGGTGGGACAGCAGGTGAATGCCGGTGACACGATTGCACTTGTGGGAAGCACAGGTAATTCGACAGGACCACATCTTCATTTCTCACTTATTATAAAGGGAGAGTTCGTAAATCCGCTTGATTACGTGGTGGTTCCGCGTTAAAATGACATAAAAAAGAGGTTGTATTTATGGAAGAAAAAAATAATAATAATTCTAAGCCGGAAAAGAAAAAAAATAGTGGCTTTTTAAGGGGTGTTGCTGTCGGTATGCTGTCGGCAGTCCTTATGATTGCAGTTCTTGCAGGGTGCAGCGGTATATCATCATTGATTGGACCGGGTTCTGACAAAAGCAACCGTATAGAGCAGGGCACAGGGGAAGATGCTGCGCAGAAGAATGCTTCGGCTTCTACAGGTTCAAAAACGGATAATCAGGTTGAAGAGACGACCTCGAAGGCAACCTATGGAAAGTATAAGCCGAAAAGCGAACAGCTTACAGATGAGGTTATAGAGAAGATAGATACTCTCATGCAGGTGATTGACTATTATTATCTATATGATTATGACAAGGATGTAATGGTAGATGCCATATATAAGGCTGTGATGGGTTCACTCGGCGATCCATATTCTGTATACTATACAGGAGATGAGTTTAAAGCATTCATGGAGAGTTCATCGGGTTCGTATTGTGGAATAGGCGTTGTTGTCCAGCAGAATATGCAGACAGGACTGGTTACGGCTGTAAGACCGTATGAGGACTGTCCGGGCTACGAGGCGGGAATAAGACCGGGTGACCTCATTCTTGCGGTTGACGGAACAGAGATAACAGGCATGGATTTGAATACGGCGGTTGCCCTTATCAAGGGAGAAGAGGGAACGAGCGTTACCATAACCTTACAGCGCGATGAGGAGGTGTTCGATGTCGAGGTGACACGCCGCCAGATTGATGTCAAGACCGTCAATTACAGAATGATGGATGACAACATAGGTTATATTCAGATTGAGGAATTTGATGAGGTGACCTCAGATCAGTTTTCGCAGGCACTGGATTCGCTGATAGAGCAGGGCATGGAGGCTCTTGTCATTGATATCCGCAACAATCCGGGCGGTATTCTTAATACGGTTGTTGCCATGCTTGACGAGCTTCTTCCGGAGGGAACTATTGTTTCGGTCAAGGATAGGAACGGAACGGCACAGGAGTACACATCCGATGCCGATACCAAGCTCACGGTTCCGCTTACAGTTCTCATTAATGGTAACAGTGCGAGCGCCTCAGAGATATTTGCGGGAGCCATAAAGGACTATGGGGTAGGAACACTTGTCGGAACTACCACTTATGGAAAGGGAATTGTACAGACGGCATTCTCCTTGAGTGATGGCACGGGTGTGAAGATTACAATAGAGGATTATTACCTTCCTAGCGGAAAGAGCATACACAAGGTTGGAGTAGATCCGGATGTTGAGATTGATCTTCCTGATGAGCTTAAGACCTATGTAACTATTCCTGAGGATGAGGATGTTCAGCTTCAGAAGGCTATTGAGATACTGAAGGAGCAGCTTCAAAAGTAATTCAGGGATTTTACGCAGACAAAGCTTTTATTGAAATCATAAGAATAAGCTCATGGTTTCAGATATGCGGCTAATCGAACAGAACTATCATAGAGTCGGAAGGCATGAAAGCATGTCTTCCGGCTTTAATTATATGCTTGATTTATTTGAACTTAATATGAAGATTAGCTGTACAGATTTGACTGAAGGGCTGGTGTGAAAACGTAAAAAGCACGTTTTTTTATTACTATTTGAGTCATTGCAAAAGCAGTGACATTGGGATTAGTATGAAATATAAGCAGACAGTGAGAAAATTATAATAAGATTGGAATGGAGATTTTTATGTTGGAATTGAGAACGATAAATATAGATGAATTTGATAATGTGTTTGCAATTATGGAGCAGAGCTTCCCCGATGATGAGCGCAGGAATTATACGGAGCAGCGGGCATTGTTTGATAATCCTGAATATAGTATATATGTTGTCGATGATGACAGAGATAATAGAATAAAGGCGTTTATCGCTGTGTGGGATTTCGAGGAATTTGCTTATGTGGAACACTTTGCGGTGAATCCTGAATATAGGAACGGAGGTATTGGTGCAGAGGTTTTACATAGGCTGCATGAACTGATGGACAAGCAGCTCTGCCTGGAGGTGGAGCCTCCGGAAAATGAGCTGGCGCGTAGAAGAATAGGCTTTTACAGCAGAAATGGTTTTGTACTTAATGAGTATCATTATATACAGCCACCGATGTCCGAGGGGAAGAATTCGATCCCGCTTTTTATTATGACCTCGAAGGAGGCTGTTGACGAGGAACGATTTAAGTTCTTGCGAAGAGTTTTGTACGAACGTGTATATCGCTGTATTGAAATATAAACGAACAAATGTTCTAAAAATCTATGGACAAAATACACCTTTTGTGTTAATATCAATTATGAATTTATCGCATAATAAAAGAGTTGATGGATTATGAATTTATTAAGAGCATGTCTGTTATGGCGATTAGGCTTATACAGATTACTATATAAAGAAAGAAGATGAGCACATGGAGTTCAAGCTACATTCTGAATATTCACCTACGGGGGACCAGCCGCATGCCATTGAAGAGCTTGTGAAGGGCTTCAGGGAGGGTAATCAGTTCGAGACGCTTCTTGGAGTTACAGGTTCGGGTAAGACGTTCACAATGGCGAATGTCATAGCGGCCCTTAACAAGCCGACACTTATTATATCGCATAATAAGACATTGGCGGGACAGCTCTATGGAGAGATGAAGGAGTTCTTTCCTGAGAACGCAGTTGAGTATTTTGTGTCCTATTATGATTACTATCAGCCGGAGGCGTATGTGCCATCCACGGATACCTATATAGAGAAGGATTCCTCAATAAATGATGAGATAGATAAGCTGCGACATTCCGCCACCGCAGCACTCTCAGAGCGTAAGGATGTCATTATTGTTGCCAGCGTTTCATGCATATATGGACTTGGAAGCCCTGTAGATTACGAGAGCATGGTTGTATCGCTGCGTCCGGGTATGGAGAAGGACAGGGACGAGATTATAAGGAAGCTTGTCGACAATCAGTATACCAGAAATGACATGGATTTTAAGCGAGGCTCCTTCAGGGTAAGAGGAGATGTGCTTGAGATATTCCCTGCGGCATCCACGGACAGGGCTGTAAGGGTTGAGTTCTTCGGGGATGAGATAGACAGGCTCACGGAGATAGATGTGCTTACCGGTGAGAAGAAGGCGGAGCTTTCGCATGTGGCAATATTCCCTGCTTCGCACTATGTTGTGCCGCGCGAGAAGATGATTGAGGCGGCGGCTGATATCAGGCAGGAGATGGAGGAGAGAGTAGCGTACTTTAAGAGCGAGGATAAGCTCTTGGAGGCACAGCGTATCAAGGAGAGAACGAGCTTTGATGTTGAGATGATGCTTGAGACAGGCTTCTGCTCCGGCATTGAGAACTATTCGCGGCACCTTGCAGGGCTTGCTCCGGGGACACCGCCCTATACGCTTATAGATTATTTCCCGGAGGATTTTCTGATAATAGTCGATGAGTCACATATCACAATACCTCAGATACGGGGTATGTATGCGGGTGACAGGTCACGTAAGACAACGCTTGTCGATTACGGATTCCGTCTGCCATCTGCTCTGGATAACAGACCATTGAACTTTGGGGAGTTCGAGGGAAAGATTGACCAGATGCTGTTCGTGTCCGCGACTCCTTCCGATTACGAAGCCGAGCATGAGCTTCTCAGGACGGAGCAGATTATAAGACCTACAGGGCTTCTTGACCCGGAGATTACGGTAAAGCCTGTGGAGGGACAGATTGATGACCTTATCGGTGAGGTCAATAAGGAAGTGGGTAAGCACAACAAGGTACTCATAACAACGCTCACCAAGAGAATGGCGGAGGATTTGACGAACTATATGAAGGAAGCTGGTATCAGGGTAAGGTATCTTCACTCTGATATTGATACCCTTGAGCGCGCCGAGATTATAAGGGATATGAGACTTGATGTGTTTGATGTGCTTGTGGGAATCAATCTTCTGAGAGAAGGACTTGATATTCCTGAGATTACGCTTGTGGCGATTCTTGATGCCGATAAGGAGGGGTTCCTGCGTTCGGAGACATCGCTCATCCAGACGATAGGGCGGGCAGCACGTAACGCCGATGGAAGAGTAATTATGTACGCTGATGTGATTACCGATTCTATGCGCCATGCTATAGAGGAGACACAGAGACGTAGGGAGATACAGAAGAAGTATAATGATGAGCATGGTATTACACCTACTACCATAAAGAAGGCGGTGCGTGACCTCATAGCTATATCTAAGGCGGCAACAGAGCCGAAGGCAGATATGGAGAAGGATATCGAGTCGATGAGCCATAAGGAGCTTGAGAAGCTTCTCAAGGAACTCAGCAAGCAGATGCACAAGGCGGCAGCGGAGCTTGATTTTGAACGTGCGGCAGAGCTGCGTGACCGGATAATTGAGATTAAGAAGAGTATGCTGGAGGAATAGAAGATGGCTTTATATTCTAGAAATTATATAAAGATAAGGGGTGCGAGGGAGCACAACCTTAAGGGAATTGATGTTGATATACCAAGGGATTCCTTTACCGTTCTCACCGGAGTGAGCGGTTCGGGTAAGTCATCTCTTGCGTTTGACACTATATATGCTGAGGGACAGAGGCGTTACATGGAGTCGCTTTCATCCTATGCAAGACAGTTCTTAGGTCAGATGGAGAAGCCGGATGTGGACAGCATTGAGGGATTGTCACCGGCGATTTCCATTGACCAGAAGTCGACCAACCGCAATCCACGTTCCACAGTCGGGACTGTCACAGAAATATATGATTATATGAGACTTCTCTATGCCAGAGTGGGAATCGTACATTGCCCTAAGTGTGGCAGGGAAATCAGGAAGCAGTCTGTTGACCAGATTGTCGACCAGATTATGGGGCTGCCTGAGCGCACAAGGTTTCAGGTGCTTGCACCTGTTGTGCGGGGACGCAAGGGTGAACATGTGAAGGTTCTTGAGAGTGCAAAGAAGAGCGGTTATGTCCGTGTGAGAGTTGATGGTATAATATACGAGCTTTCAGAGGAGATCAAGCTTGAGAAGAACAAGAAGCATAATATAGAGATTGTTATTGACAGACTTTCTGTGAAGGAGGGTATCGAGAAGCGCCTTACAGAGTCGGTTGAGAGTGCGCTTGCGCTGGCGGATGGACTTGTAATGATAGATATTATCGACGGTGAGATGCTCAATTTCAGCCAGAGCTTTGCATGCCCTGATTGTGGAATAAGCGTTGAGGAGATGGAGCCTAGAAGCTTCTCCTTCAATAACCCGTTTGGCGCATGCCCTGAGTGCTTCGGTCTTGGCTATAAGATGGAATTTGACATCGACCTGATTATTCCGGATAAGAGACTGAGTATTGATGAGGGAGCGATTGCAGCTATGGGCTGGCAGTCATCAACGGAGGAGGGCAGCTTTACAAGAGCTATATTAAAAGCATTGGCGGAAGAGTATAATTTCAGCCTGAGCACGCCTTATAAGGATTATCCGGCAGAGATTAAGAATATTCTGGTCAATGGAACTGATGGCCATACGGTTAAGGTACATTATCGCGGACAGCGCGGAGTAGGTGTGTACGATATAGCATTTGAGGGACTTATACGCAATATGCAGAAGAGATACCGCGAGACGGCATCGGACAGCATGAAGCAGGAATATGAGACATTTATGAAGATTACACCTTGTGAGGTATGTAAGGGGCAGCGCCTTAAGGCAACATCACTTGCTGTCACCGTTGGCGGAATAAATATTTTCCGGATGACAGATATGTCTATTGTGAAGCTTAAGGCATTTCTTGATAACCTGGTGCTGTCACCTGTTCAGCAGACCATCGGAGAGCAGATATTGAAGGAAATCAAGGCAAGACTGGGCTTCCTTGTGAACGTAGGTCTTGAATATCTCACACTTTCGCGTGCTACCGGAACACTGTCCGGAGGTGAAGCACAGAGAATAAGGCTAGCGACACAGATTGGTTCAGGTCTTGTGGGCGTGGCGTACATCCTTGATGAGCCTAGCATAGGTCTTCACCAGAGGGATAACGATAAGCTGCTCTCGGCACTTATGAAGCTGAGGGACTTAGGCAATACACTTATAGTTGTCGAGCACGATGAGGATACTATGCGTGCAGCGGACTATATCGTTGATATTGGTCCTGCAGCGGGCGAACATGGCGGTGAGGTTATAGCTACAGGTACGGCAGAGGAGATAATGAAGAATGAGAATTCCATAACCGGTGCGTACCTCAGTGGAAGAAGAAAGATACTTGTCCCGGAAGAGAGAAGAAAACCTACAGGTTATCTCACAATAAAGGGAGCAAGGCAGAATAACCTCAAGAATATAGATGTGGATATTCCGCTTGGTATTTTTACATGTGTCACAGGTGTCTCCGGTTCCGGAAAGAGCAGTCTTGTCAATGAGATACTTTATAAGAGACTGGCAAGAGACCTCAACAGGGCGAGGACTATACCGGGTGAGCATGATGATATTATAGGAATAGAGAAGCTTGACAAGGTTATAGCGATTGACCAGTCACCTATAGGAAGAACTCCACGTTCTAATCCCGCCACCTACACAGGTGCTTTCGACCTGATAAGGGATTTGTTTGCCTCAACCTCTGATGCCAAGGCGCGCGGCTACTCCAAGGGACGTTTCAGCTTCAATGTCAAGGGTGGACGTTGCGAGGCATGCGGCGGCGATGGAATAATCAAGATAGAGATGCATTTCCTTCCGGATGTATATGTACCATGTGAGGTCTGCGGTGGCAAGCGCTACAACAGGGAGACTCTTGAGGTAAAGTACAAGGGAAAGAGCATATATGATGTACTCAATATGACCGTTGAGGAGGCTGTGAAGTTCTTTGAGAATGTCCCTTCGATAAGAAGGAAGATTGAGACAATGAACGAGGTCGGATTATCATATATAAGACTTGGACAGCCGTCAACGGAGCTTTCGGGTGGAGAGGCGCAGAGAATCAAGCTTGCCACGGAGCTGAGCAGACGTGGAACAGGTAAGACAATCTATATTCTTGATGAGCCTACGACAGGACTTCACTTTGCAGATGTTCACAAGCTTGTCGATATTCTCAGGAGACTTTCGGACAGCGGAAACACGGTAGTTGTCATAGAGCATAACCTTGATGTCATAAAGACAGCGGACTATCTTATAGATATCGGACCGGAGGGCGGCGAAGGCGGTGGAACCGTGATAGCCAAGGGAACACCGGAGGAGGTTGCCAGGAACAAGAAGTCATACACAGGACAGTTTGTGAAGAAATATCTCAATTAAGGCTCAATGCGTATTACAGAAAAAAGCAAAGTATGACGAATATAACAGAAGAACGAAAATCCGCACAGGTATGGCAGAAATAGATGATGGATATGAATATATTATAGGTAGAAATCAAAAGAGGTTCATAACCTCGCGTGTAATGCGTAAGGTTATGAACCTTATTTATATATATAATTTATGTTTTTTGTTTTTTGCCTGGAGGTTATCTATATGGATTCGGGTTTCAAAACATGTTATACACTCACAGATTAAATGTGCAAATTTTTACACTCGAAGCTTATACAGAATGCTGCCGATTATTCCAATATCTCACCTTCGGTGGATATTGTGTACACCTGCCAAGGGATGAACTTACCGCTTGCCTTGAGAGCGTTTTTCGCAGCATTCTCTATGCCGCCGCAGCAGGGAACCTCCATGCGGACTATAGTTACGCTCTTTATATTGTTGTTTGCGATAATCTGTGTAAGCTTTTCGGTGTAGTCGATATCGTCGAGCTTAGGACAGCCGATTACAGTGATGTGATTCTTTATAAAACGCTTGTGGAAGCTGCCGTAAGCGTACGCTGTGCAGTCTGCGGCGATGAGCAGATTGGCACCGTCGAAGTATGGGGCACATATCGGGACAAGCTTAATCTGTACGGGCCACTGCATAAGCTCACTTGTGTTGGCATTGAGACTGTCGGAAGTGCCGGCGGGGGATGTGGTGCTGCCATTGCCGTCGGCGGAGGCTGCATTTGAGCCGCTGTTGTGTCCGGCATGGGATATTACTCTTGAACGTGTTCCGGGACAGCCGTGGAAAACAGGTGAAGTCTTTGAAGCTTCCGCCTGCTTTGCGGCCTTTGCGGCGAGAACGGCAGCTTCATCGTAGGCAGGTGCCTCGCGATGCTCAAAGTGTATTGCGTCGACAGGGCATGCAGGGAGACAGTCCCCAAGACCGTCGCAGTAGTGTTCACGGACAAGCTTGGCCTTTCCGTCAATTATATCTATGGCTCCTTCATGGCAGGCTGTCGCACACAGACCACAGCCGGTACATTTTTCCTCGTCAATCTTAATTATCTGTCTAATCATAGTTTTCTCCTTATAGATTTTATATTTTCATTGAGTTTGTTTATTGATTTTACCACCATATAATAATATAATTGGAAACATAAATCGGTTGTTATTACAACATAATACTATTATAGTTGAGATTTTGAAGCGATATTGAATTTTAATTTTCAAAGAAATGAGTGTGTATATGTGAGCATTTAAGCCATAGTCTACATGCTGGTAGTATGGATGCAGGTGGTATGCATACCGGTAGCAGGCATGCCGGAGGTATGTATGTCATAATGCGACAAAATAAAAATTATGCTTTAAAGTGAGATTATGTTTTGTAGGTTCTGCTTTCAAAACATATATACAGCCATAGATTAAATTGGCATATTTTATACTATAATCTTTAAAAAGAAAAGATATTATATAAAATAAGGAGACACGGCATAAAGAGAAAAAGATATTACATAAAAGAAAAGATATTTTATAAAGTAAGTAAACACGATATAAAGAAAAAAGGTATTTTACAAAGTAAGTAAACGCGATATGAAGAAAAAAGATATTTTACAAAGTAAAGAAACAAGACAGAAAGAGAAAAGGTATTTTATAAAGCAAGAAAACATGTTATAAAGAGGGAAAATACAGAATGGCTGGCATTATTAATATATCTGATATGGCGGATATGGGAGGGCATGCTGATGTGATAGTGAAGCTGCCGCTGTTTTCGGGTTTATCTGCGGATGAGCTTGAGAGGCTGCTGCGTGAGTGCGGCATGCACAGAAAACAGATAAAATCAGGGGAAAATATTATAAGACTTGGCAGCAGGGTGGATGAGCTGGGTGTGCTGCTGTCAGGCAATGCGCGGGTTGTGAAGGATGACTTCTGGGGCAATTCAACGATACTTGCACATCTGCATAAGGGGGACATATTTGGCGAGGCATTTGCATGTTCGGGTTGTGCTGCTACGGTTGATGTGTATGCGGACAGTGATGCTGTTGTTTTGTGGTTCCCGTATGGAAAGCTTATCGGAGCAGATTCCGGCGGCACAATAAGCAGAAAGCTTGTCTATATGTTTGCAAGGAAGAATGTTTTTCTCACCAACAGAATAGAACATCTTTCACAGCGTTCGCTCAGAGAGAAGGTTCTGTCATTCCTTAAGGAGCAGGCAGTGGAGGCAGGCAATAACAGTTTTACAATAAGCCTTGACAGAGCCGGGATGGCAGATTATCTTGCAGCGGACAGGAGCGCACTTTCGGCAATGCTTGGAAGATTGAAAAAAGAAGGAATAATAGAGTATCACAAGAGCAGTTTTACTCTTTTGAAATCGGAGGATGATATATGCGAATAGGTTTTGACTGCGCCAAGCTTGTAAAAGGTACAAGCAAGAGCATTGGAATATATAATATAACTAAGTCAGTGGTGACAAGGCTTGCGCGCCAGCTTTCCAAGGAGCATGAGTTGGTTGTCATAGGTAATGAGAACAACAGGGAGGATTTCGATGCCGATGGTGTTGAGTTTCACAGCGTGGAGCTTGACATAAACAGTACTAAGGCGATATTGCTGTGGGAGACGGTGAGGGTCAATTCTTATATAAAGAAGCTGAAGCTTGATGAGGTGGTGTTCCCGCGAGGCTTCACATCGCTTTTTTGTCCGGTGAAGGATGTCATTATAGTCCATGACCTCATTCCGTTTTACTATGCTAAGCATTTTCCCGGAGTGCTTAACCGCGTTCAGAATGCATACGTCATGCTCAGAATGAAGAGCTCAATAAAAACTGCGGATAAAGTTATCACTATTTCAGAGTACTCAAAGCAGGATATATTAAAAATTGTGCCGAAGGCGGAGAAAAAGACATATGTTATACTCCACGGCTATGAAGCTCATAACATGGAGGCTGAGGAGCTTTCAAATGTTCCGGAAAAGTATTTCTACGGAATAACCTCCAGGCTGCCGCATAAAAATGCAGCCGGGCTTATAAAGGCATACGCAAAATATTACGAAATGACGGACAAGCCGTATGATCTGGAGGTTGCCGGACTTCCTGACCTGTCAATGTTTGAGAACAATCCGGATATTGCTCTTACGGATGAGGTGAAGAAGCACATACACTGCAATAAGTTTATGGATGACAGGAGATTCTATTCACTCTTTGCACATTCAAAGGGGCTGGTTTTTCTATCGCTGATAGAGGGCTTCGGGCTTCCGCCTCTTGAGGCAATGGAGCTTGGTGTTCCGGTAATCTCATCCAACGCAACATCTCTTCCGGAGGTTGTGAGGGATGCAGGAATTATGGCAGACCCGGAAAATACAGATGAGATTGCAGCGCAGATGAAACAGCTCACAGAACAGCCGGAGCTGGCAAAGGAATTAATTTCAAAGGGATATGCTAACCTTAAAAATTTCAACTGGGAGGAAAGGGTTGAACAGTATATAAAAGTACTTACCGCAAACTAGAATGGAGGTGCGCCGTATGATGACAGGTAATATAATGGATTATCTTGAGTGGTATGGTGATTTTGATTTTTCAGTTATGCCCTTCAACGAGGTTGATAATCTCATACTTGCAGAGCTCAGCTATGCCAGTCTTGATGGTATAGTTCCGGAGCCTCAGCTTGGAAGGAAGCTTCGGTCGATTTCTGTTAAAGAGGCAGCTCTTAAGCTGGATGAGAGTGGCAGGCTGGAAAAAAGCTGTAAGCTGGAACGCAACGCAGGGCTTCTCCTGCTTGAGATGGCTAAGGGCAGGCGATTTGCGGATGCGGTACTTGCAGGATATGTTGACAAACATGACTTTGAAAATCAGGAGCAGTTTTCGGCACTTCATGTATATCTGTCCGATGGGACACTTTTTGTCTCCTATTCGGGTACGGATGATACCATATTAGGGTGGAAGGAGGATCTTAATATGGCATATCAGATGCCTGTCCCTTCACAGGAGGAGGCGGTGGGGTATCTGGAAAAGACGGTTCCACATGATGGCAGGCTGATAAGAATAGGCGGACATTCAAAGGGGGGCAATCTTGCGATATACGCTGCAGCAATGTGTTATGACAGATTGAAAAGGAGAATTATCGCAATATATAATAATGATGGACCGGGATTCCTGGAATCAATGCTTGAAAATAAGGCATATTTAGAGATTAAGGATAAGGTAAGAACGATTGTACCCGAGACATCAATTATTGGTATGCTTTTAGAGCATGGAGACAGCTATGAGGTAGTAAAGAGCACCGGAAAGGGAATAATGCAGCACGATGGACTGAGCTGGCAGGTTTATAGAAATGGTTTTGTCAAGCTTGATGAGCGTTCAAAGGAAAGCCTTGTGATAGATAAGACCATAAGTGCATGGGTTATGGGACTTAGCGATGATGAGCGGATTGCCTTTGTGGATGCGGTATATGATATGCTCACGCGGGCGGGTGTCAGCTATCTGTCCGACCTTGAAAAATATAAGCCTGCTACATTAAACAGTATGGCGAAGGAGATGTTCTCCATGGAGCCTGAGAAGGGCAGGATGGTCAGGCGGACAATAAAGGCGCTTATAAGCGAGTATGGAAAGAATGTAGTTAAGGGAATGAGAGGAATCAACTGATGGACATTATGGTTATCGCCAGATGCATGATTAAGCTTTTTATTGTGCTGGTGCTGGGATTTGTGCTGTATAGATTTGATATTATTGATGGGAGGACGAGCAAGAAACTGTCATCGATGGTAGTGAAGGTGACAGCACCGCTGTGGATAATTTCCACGGCTCTCAGTGCTTCAACGGAAAACAGGCTTGGTGTTCTGGTATTGTTTGGTGCAGGGATACTCATGTATGTAGGATTTATTTTGTTTGCCGGATTTGTCACATGGATATTCAGGGTCAACCCGAAGGATAGACCGCTCTATGAATGTATGCTTGTCTTTTCCAACAACTCATTCATGGGTTTTCCGGTATTGCAGTCGGTGCTTGGCGATGCATCGGTGTTCTATTCCTCAATGCTGCACTTTTCTTTCAATATATTTATCTACACTTATGCTGTGTACTGCTTTGAAAAGGCTGCTATGTCGACGGCTGCTGCAGGAGGAGGCATTGAAGGTGCAGCCGCAGTTGGCGTAAAAGCAGCCGATGTAAATATCACGGGGAATATCGCCGGAAAGACAGAAAGTAAAACTAAAAAGCAGAAAATCAAGGAGCTTGTGCATGCTCTTGTGACACCGGGGTTTATCCTTATACTGCTTGCACTTATAATATTTGTGGCGGGAATAAGAGACGATGGGGTTATATATGAGACTTGTTACATGATTGGAAATGTGACTTCCGTGCTGTCAATGCTTGTTCTTGGAGCCACCTTTGCACAGTATCCTGTAAAGGAATCGCTTAGTGATATAAGAAGCTATGGATTTGCGATAATAAGGCTTCTTGTTATTCCGATGGTTACACTTTTGGTGTGCAGGCTTATCGGCGTAAATGATTATTACACATCCATTGCCACAATAACCAATGGAATGCCTGTGGCATCCATGGTGGTTATGATGGCGAATGAGCATAATGCGGACACAAGAATTGTGACAAGAAATATCGTGGTCACAACCGCGCTGTCGCTTGTCACCATTCCGCTTGTTGTGGCACTGCTGCAGGTATTTTAAATATACCCCCCGTCCAGTACGATGACCTGACCGGTGAGATAGCTGGTTCCCTCACTTATTGATAATGCGAGGGAAGCCGCTTCATCAGGGGCTCCCATCCTGCCGGCGGGGATTTCTTCTATTATATCCTGCATTTCTTCCTCACTGAAGCAGTGGTTCATGTCCGTGTCCATGACACCGCAGGCAATGGCATTGACATTGATTCCGGATGGAGCGAGCTCCTTGGCGAGCGCCTTTGTGAAGGAGTTTATTCCGCCCTTGGTGGCAGAGTAGGCAGCTTCACAGGAGGCACCTGCCACTCCCCATACGGAGCTTATGTTTATAATTGAACCGCTCTGCTTTCTCACCATTCCCGGAATTGCCAGCTTACAGCAGGAGAACACGGAGGACAGATTGGTGTTCACTATATTGTTCCACTCCTCAATGCTCATGTCCTGCAAAAGCCCTATGTGTGAGATTCCGGCATTGTTAATGAGAACATCAATATCACCGAAATGTCCGGTGGCTTCAGAAAAAAGTCTTTCAACATCAGCATATTTTCCTACATCGCATGTCACGGCGAGGCAGGAGGCACCAAGAGCCCTTACTTCGTTTGCGGTATTTTCGAGTGCAGAGCCGTTTCTTGCGCATATCACGACATTGTATTTCTTTTTTGCGTATTCTAACGCGATGGCGCGCCCTATTCCCCTTGAAGCGCCTGTGATTAAAACAGTCTTATTCATCTGATTATCTCCATTCCATATAAAGCTTAAAATAACAGTGTACCATCTTATTGTAAGTGTAAGCACAAAAAATACAATAATTTTGTGATATATGCGGCAAAAATGTTTTTGCTGGATAAACATACTTTAATTTGATACAATATAGAAATGAGGTCAGGGTGTCAAAACAGTAAATAAAAAGGAGAAATTCACTATGTATGATTTGATTATAATAGGCGCCGGTCCTGCCGGCATGTCGGCGGCGGTGTATGCTGCAAGAGCTGAGCTTGATTTTATTGTCATAGAAGGAAGCATGATGCAGGGAGGACAGGTTCTCACAACCTATGATGTGGATAACTATTTAGGACTTCCGGGCATTGGTGGATTTGAAATGGGTATGAAGTTCGCTGAGCATGCAAAGAAGCTTGGCGTCAGTTTCGTTACGGAGAATGTCATATCTATGGATGCTGCAGGTGAGGTTAAGAAGGTTGTAACGGACAAGAAAGAGTATGAGGCTAAGACCATAATTATTGCAACCGGTGCTGTACACAGAAAAGCGGGAATACCGGGGGAAGCAGAATTTACAGGAAAAGGTGTGTCCTACTGTGCAACATGCGACGGCGCCTTTTTTAGGAATAAGATTACAGCGGTTGTCGGCGGAGGTGATGTTGCGGCTGAGGATGCAATATATCTTGCAAGAATGTGTGAAAAAGTATATCTTATCCACCGCAGGGATGAGTTCCGTGCAGCAAAGAGCCTTGTGAACAAGGCTAAGAATACGGAGAACATCGAGCTTGTATTGGACAGCACGGTGGAGAGAATATCAGGTGAGGCGAAGGTTTCATCAATAGAGGTTAAGAATAAAATAACAGGGAATACAGATGAATTTGCTGTTGATGGAGTATTCCTTGCTGTCGGAATGCAGCCGGTGACTGCATTTGTTGATAAGAGCGTGCAGATGAATGAAGCAGGCTACATTGTGGCGGGTGAAGACTGTGCCACAAATGTTCCCGGAGTGTATGCTGCGGGCGATATCAGAACCAAGCAGCTCAGGCAGATTATTACAGCTGCGGCTGATGGTGCCAATGCTGTTGCTTCTGTGGAGAAATATATATTGTAGCTTTTTTGGTACTGATTAACATAAGATACTTAATTTGCAGGTATCTTTATATGTACATTTTATGCAATATGCACAAAATGTATGTAATAGCTATGAAACATAAAAATGAGTTATCCACAAAAAAATGAGTTATCCACGAATTTATCCACATTAAGATTTGCCGTATTTATAAGAGTTTTTGACTTATACACCAAGTTATCCACATTATCCACATTGAATTGTGTGGTGGATAAACACAATTTCATAGATGATAACACGAAAAAATGTTTTGTGAAGTTCTTATAAATCGCAAGTTTCGACAAAAAACAACGATAAAACTACTTGACAATTAAATATTTATTGTTCAGTAAAAGTTCACATAAAGTTAATAGAATAATGCATATTTCTCTTGAAAATTTACAGATATATGGTATAATATTCACATATTAGATAGTAAATATTCACACAATTGATAATTTGCTTTATTAATTGGACGGAATAACATCGATACTATCTGATGGATTAAAGGGTAAAGGAGTTGGTAGTATGCGTTTTACAATTACCGGTAGGAACATCGAAGTCACAGAGGGGTTAAGAAGTGCAGTTGAGAGTAAGCTCGGAAAGCTTGAGAAGTATTTTGATAAGGATGTAGATATTAACGTAACACTCAGTGTTGAGAAGGACAGACAGAAGATTGAGGTTACAATTCCTGTTAAGGGAAGCATTATCCGTTCAGAGCAGACAAGCTCGGATATGTATGTTTCAATTGATCTTGTAGAGGAGGTTATTGAACGCCAGCTTAAGAAGTATAAGAACAAGATTATACAGTCTAAGCAGGCAGCAGGAAATGTGTTTACCCAGGATTACATTGACAAAGATTATGAGGAAGAGGCAGAGGTTAAGATAGTTCGTTCCAAGAGATTCGGAATTAAGCCTATGGATCCTGAAGAGGCATGCATCCAGATGGAGCTGCTCGGACATAACTTCTATGTATTCTCCAATTCAGAGACAGGTGAGGTCAATGTAGTATATAAGAGAAAGGGTAACACATATGGCCTTATTGAGCCTGAGCTTGATTAAATACAGAGTAATATGATTGTTGAAGGTCTTCACAGAGGTTTCTGTGGAGACCTCTTTTTTATGCTTTGCCGAATGTAAGCTAAAACTTTCTTTACAAACCCTATGAAAAGGTGTTAGAATACTGATAATTGGGATATTTTTATATTTTAGGAGATAATATTGTATGGGAATTATTCAGAAGCTTTTTGGAACACATAGTGAGCATGAACTTAAGAGAATCTATCCTATCGTGGATAAGATTGAGGCGCTCCGTCCGTCAATGCAGGCTCTGACCGATGAACAGCTGAAGGCTAAGACTGATGAATTTAAGAAGAGACTTGCTGATGGAGAGACATTAGATGATATTCTCCCGGAGGCATTCGCCACAGTCAGGGAGGCTGCTAAGCGTGCTATAGGAATGGAGCATTACAGGGTACAGCTTATAGGTGGTATTATCCTTCATCAGGGACGTATCGCTGAGATGAGAACAGGAGAAGGTAAGACACTTGTATCAACTCTTCCGGCATACCTTAATGCGTTGGAGGGCAAGGGTGTTCATGTTATTACTGTCAATGATTACCTCGCTTCGCGTGATGCAGAGTGGATGGGACAGGTTCACCGCTTCCTTGGTCTGACGGTCGGAGTCGTGTTAAATGACATGAAGCCAGAGGAGAGAAGGGAAGCATACCGATGTGATATCACATATGTTACCAACAATGAACTTGGCTTTGATTATCTGAGAGATAATATGGCAGTATACAAGGAGAACCTTGTTCTTCGTGACTTAAGATATGCCATTATCGATGAGGTTGACTCAGTACTCATTGATGAGGCGAGAACACCGCTCATCATTTCCGGTCAGGGAAATTCATCAACTAAGTTATACGAGGTATGTGATATCCTTGCAAGACAGCTTGAGAAGGGTACAAGCAACAATGACGATATATCCAAGATGGATATTATTATGGGTGCGGGCTTTGAGGAGACAGGTGACTTTGTGGTAAGTGAGAAGGATAAGACGGTCAACCTTACCGAGCAGGGAACAAGAAAGGTTGAGAAGTTCTTCCACCTTGAGAATCTTGCCGACCCTGCGAACCTTGAAATACAGCATAACGTGATTCTTGCCCTCCGCGCGCATTATCTTATGTTCCGCGACAAGGATTATGTTGTTGCCAATAATGAGGTGCTTATTGTCGATGAGTTCACAGGACGTATAATGCCGGGAAGACGTTTCTCGGACGGACTTCATCAGGCTATCGAGGCAAAGGAGCATGTTAAGGTAAGACGTGAGAGCAGAACACTTGCCACAATCACATTCCAGAACTTCTTTAACAAGTTCGAGAAGAAGGCGGGTATGACCGGTACGGCTCTCACTGAGGAAAAAGAGTTCCGTGAGATATATGGAATGGATGTTATTGAGATTCCAACCAACAGACCGATTGCCAGAATAGATTACGATGACGTCATCTATAAGACAAGAAAAGAGAAGCTTCATGCGGTTGTTGATGATGTAGTTGAGGCACATGAGAAGGGACAGCCTGTTCTTGTAGGTACTATTACAATAGAGCAGTCTGAGGAGGTAAGCAATTTACTCAAAAAGAAAGGAATCAAGCACAATGTACTTAATGCCAAGTTCCATGAGCTTGAGGCAGAGATAGTTGCTCAGGCGGGCCAGCATGGTGCGGTCACGATTGCGACCAATATGGCAGGCCGTGGTACGGATATTAAGCTTGATGACGCAGCGAAGGCAGCAGGCGGACTTAAGATTATAGGTACAGAGAGACATGAGTCGAGACGTATCGACAACCAGCTCCGCGGACGTTCCGGACGTCAGGGTGATCCGGGTGAGTCGCGTTTCTATATCTCACTTGAGGATGACCTTATGAGGCTGTTTGCTTCTGATAAGCTTATGGCGATGTTCAATGCACTCAAGATTCCGGAGAACGAGAGACTTGAGCACAGCATGCTGTCAAAGGCTATCGAGGGTGCTCAGAAGAAGGTTGAGACGAATAACTTCGGCATCCGTAAGAACCTGCTTGACTATGACCAGGTTATGAACGAGCAGAGAGAGACTATTTACGCAGAGAGACGCAAGGTGCTTGACGGTCAGAATCTCAGAAACGATATCATCAAGATGATGAAGGATAAGATTGAGGGATATATTGACTATTCAATCAACGGCGATGCTGATCCTTCCGAGTGGAAGTACGCTGAACTCAATGAGAATCTTATTAGACTTGTCCCTATTGAGCCGGTGACACCTGAAGATGGTTACAGGAATAAGAAGGAACTCATTCAGGGTGTTGAGGAGCGCGCAGTGAAGTTCTATGCTGAGAAGGAAGCAGAGTTCCCGGTGCCTGAACATATCCGTGAGATAGAGAGAGTGTGTCTGTTAAAGGCGATTGATACCAACTGGATGAATCATATTGATGATATGGATCAGTTAAGACAGGGTATCGGACTCAATGCGTATGGTCAGAAAGATCCTCTTGTTGAGTATAAGATGCAGGGTTATGACATGTTCGACAACATGATTGCAAGAATTCAGGAGGATACCGTAAGGCTTGTAACTCATGTGAAGATTGAGCAGAAGGCAGAGAAGCGTGAACAGGTTGCCAAGGTTACGGGAACCAACCGTGACGAGAGCACAACCAAGGCTCCAGTTAAGCGTGAGGACAAGAAAATTCAGAGAAATGATCCATGTCCTTGCGGCTCAGGACTGAAGTATAAGAACTGTTGCGGAAGGAATGCATAACTGTACTGTGCTAAAACTTTAAAAATTTAATTGCAAAAAATAATGTTTTATGTATAATAAAAATAATAACTTTAAGGTGGTGAGATTAGTGGTCGAACTTGATCAGTTTAAGTTCCGCTTAGGCGGATACGAACAGCCATTAACCGAATTGAGGGATTCACTTTGACTTAGCTGATAAGTCAAAGAGAATTGAGGAGATTGAGCGTCATATGGAGGAACCGGATTTCTGGGATAATCCTGAGAAATCTAATGGCTATATGAAGGAGCTTAAAGGACTCAAGGCTGATATAGAAGATTTTAAGAAGCTTGAAAAGGATAAGACGGATGCCGAGGAATTTATTGAGATGGCTTACGAGGAGAATGATGAGAGTCTGATACCGGAGATAGGCCAGCTTGTTGATAATTTCGAGGCGCTGTTTGAGAAGCTTCAGATGGAGACGCTGCTGTCGGGAGAATATGATAAGTGCAATGCTATTCTTACATTGCATGCCGGTGCGGGTGGAACTGAGTCCTGTGACTGGGCTTCAATGCTTCTTAGAATGTATACGCGCTGGGCTAACAGCAAGGGATTTGCCGTCGAGACACTGGATCTGCTTGAGGGCGATGAGGCGGGTGTGAAGTCAGTCACAATACAGGTGAACGGACTTAACGCTTACGGCTATCTTAAGTCTGAGCACGGAGTTCACAGACTTGTCCGCATATCTCCGTTCAATGCAGCGGGCAAGAGACAGACATCCTTCGTATCATGTGATGTCATGCCGGATATAGAGGAAGATCTGGATGTAGACATCAATGAGGACGATTTAAGGATAGACACCTACCGTTCAAGCGGTGCGGGTGGACAGCATATCAACAAGACGTCATCAGCTATACGAATTACACATATTCCTACGGGTACCGTTGTTCAGTGTCAGAATGAGCGTTCACAGCACCAGAACAAGGATAAGGCAATGCAGATGTTGAAGGCTAAGCTCTTTCTGTTAAAGCAGGCAGAGAATGCGGCTAAGACAGCGGATATACGTGGTGAAGTCATGGAGAATGGCTGGGGAAGCCAGATACGCAGCTATGTGCTTCAGCCCTATACCATGGTTAAGGATAACAGAACAGGTGAGGAATCGGGTAATGCCCAGGCAGTGCTCGATGGAGATTTGGACCGCTTCATGGGGGCTTATCTTAAGTGGCTGAGTCTTGGAAAAAAAGGGACAACAGAGGAATAAAGGAGGATTATCATGGCAGAAGCTTTAAAACCGATTGTGTTCAGAGTTGGAAATGAGTTATATGGCATAGATATTCAGTATGTAAATGCTATTGAAAAGGATCAGGATATTGTCCGTGTTCCGAATGCTTCAAGCAGCATAAAGGGCATTATCAACCTAAGAGGTGATATAATTCCTGTGTACAGCCTCAGGGACAAGTTCAAGCTTCCTCAGGCTCCGGGAGATACCAAGCTTATAATTGCAAACCTTCCGGATATGAAGTTAGCTATAGAGGTTGATGAGGTCGAGGAGATTGATGATCTTCAGGAGGATGAGATAAGGGATTTCCCAAGCATAGCAACCAACCATGATACAGTATATTTTGTGAAGGTTGCCAATAAGGCAGGCAGGCTTATACTTATAATTGATATTCATAATTTACTCACCGCAGATGAGGCGGAAGACGCAAAGCAGCTGATGGAGGAAAAGTAGGATGGTAAATGTAGCAGTTCTAGGTTATGGTACAGTAGGCTCAGGAGTTGTTGAGGTATTGAGCAGAAATGCAGATGTGCTTAAAAAAAGTGCAGGACAGGAAATTAATCTCAAGTACGTTCTTGATCTTAAAGAATTTCCGGGAACACCGATTGAAAACAAGGTTGTTCATGACTTTAACATTATTCTCAATGACAATGATGTTTCAGTTATTGTCGAGGTGATGGGAGGAGTCAATCCGGCATACTCCTTTGTAAAGTCTGCTCTTTTAAAGGGAAAGAGCGTATGTACCTCTAATAAGGAGCTGGTTGCAAAACACGGCGCAGAACTGCTTGGCATTGCCAGGGAGAAAGGGGTTAACTTCTTCTTTGAGGCAAGTGTTGCAGGAGGAATACCTATTATCAGACCTCTTGAACAGTGTATTACTGCAGATGAAATACTTGAGGTTTCGGGTATCTTAAACGGAACTACCAATTTTATTCTTACGAAGATGGAAAAAGAAGGCGCCTCATACGATGAGGTGCTTGCACAGGCACAGAGGCTAGGATACGCTGAGAGAAATCCGGAGGCGGATGTAGAAGGCTTCGATGCAGGACGCAAGATTGCTATTCTAAGCTCTATTGTGAGCAGAAGACAGGTTGATTTTGAGAATGTATATACAGAAGGCATTACCAAGGTAAGTGCAGATGATTTTGCCTATGCGGCAAAGCTTGGGGTTACAATCAAGCTTGTAGCCAAGAGCTGTGTTACGCCTGAGGGAATGTATGTCATGGTGACACCTAGAATGCTCAGATATGGCAGGCCGCTTGCTTCTGTACACGATGTGATCAACGCAGTATGTGTGAAGGGAAATATGCTCGGCGATGTAATGTTCTACGGAGCGGGAGCAGGCAAGCTTCCTACAGCGAGCGCTGTTGTATCGGATATTGTAGATGCCGTGCGTCATGCAGACGGTCATGTCAATAATGGCTGGTCACAGGAGAAGAAAGAACTCATATCAATAGATGAGGTCGAGAACTGCTTCTATGTGCGCATTGAAGGTAATGCGGCTGAAAGAGAAGAAGAACTTGAGAAGCTTTTTGGCGGAGTTACGATATGTGACAATGTGATTGATGGGGAATTTGCATTTGTCACAGGCTCTATCAAGGAAGCAGAGTTTGCTAAGGCAGCTTGCAGCATAAAAGGTATAAAGAATACTATCAGAATAGAATTATAATATTTATAGAAGCCCAAAATACACGGAGGATATGAAAATGTTAAAGGTTGTTAAGTTCGGTGGAAGTTCACTTGCAAGTGCGGAACAGTTTAAGAAGGTCGCAGATATCATCCATGCGGATGAGTCAAGAAGATATGTGGTACCTTCTGCACCGGGAAAGCGTTTTAAGGAGGATGTCAAGGTTACTGACATGCTCTATGACTGCTATGGTGTTGCCTCAAAGGGCTATGATTTCTCGGATATTTTTGATGATATTAAGGCGAGATATCAGGAGATTATAGATGATCTTGGACTTGATTTATCTCTCGAGAAGGAGTTCGCCAACATTGAGGCTGCTTTCAGAGCCAGAGCAGGACGCGATTATGCCGCTTCCAGAGGTGAGTACCTGAACGGTATCATCCTTGCTAACTATCTGGGATACGAATTTGTTGATGCGGAGGACGTTATATTCTTCGATACCAATGGAAACCTTGATGCCAAGAAGACCAATCAGGTGTTGTCAGAGAGACTTCTGACAGTGGACAGAGCGGTTGTTCCGGGCTTCTACGGAATCAGACCTAATGATACAATTAAGACATTTTCACGCGGCGGTTCGGACATAACAGGAGCTATCGTTGCAAGAGCGGTGAAGGCAGACTTATATGAGAACTGGACAGATGTGTCAGGCTTCCTTGTTGCAGATCCCAGAATCATTGATAATCCTAAGCCGATTGTCACAATAACCTACAAGGAGCTCAGAGAGCTTTCATACATGGGTGCAACAGTGCTCCATGATGAGTCTATCTTCCCTGTACGCAAGGAGGGTATTCCAATCAATATCCGCAACACCAACAAGCCGGAGGATCCCGGAACAATGATTGTGGAGAGCACATCACGTAAGCCTGAGTATGTCATAACAGGTATTGCCGGCAAGAAGGGCTTTACGGTTGTGAGCATTGAGAAGGATATGATGAATTCAGAGATTGGTTTTGGCCGTAAGGTTCTTGAAGTGTTTGAGAAGCAGGGGCTTTCCTTTGAGCATACTCCATCCGGAATTGATACTATGTCAATAGTAATTCATCAGGATGAATTTGTGGAGAAGGAGCAGGAGGTTCTTGCCGGACTTCACAGAAACGTACACCCGGATGCCATCGAGATTGAGTCGGGTCTTGCACTTATAGCAGTTGTGGGACGTGGAATGAAGTCAAGCCATGGTACCGCAGGCAAGCTCTTCACGGCACTAGCTGATGCCAATGTCAATGTAAAGATGATTGATCAGGGCTCTTCTGAGCTTAATATCATTGTAGGCGTAAAGGAAGAAGACTTCGAGAGAGCGTTCAAGGCTATCTACAAGGCATTTTATGAGTCATAAACAGTATGATTAAATGTCATATGAGTATTGGATAGACAATAAGCTGCCCTTGCACTGTATGGTGTATAGGGCGGCTTTTTTTATTTTTAAAAGAATATCCCATAAGTTTGTTTTCAAGTGTAATGGACATCGAAAAAGAAATGCTATATAATATATAAAAGACTTTAAGGGATAATATTTAAAGAAATGATGGAAGGAATTATTTGACATGGATATTATAAAGGCGATAGCCTCCGAGCTTAATGTGAGAAATAATCAGGTTGAGGCTGCTGTGAAGCTTATTGACGAGGGTTGTACGATACCATTTATATCACGATACAGGAAAGAGGCTACAGGCGCACTTAACGATGAACAGCTTCGTAACCTTGATGAGAGACTTAAGTATCTGAGAAATCTCGAGGATAAGAAGACCCAGGTAATAGCAAGCATTGCTGAGCAGGGATTATTGACTGATGAACTTAAAAATCAGATCGAGAAGGCTGATACGATGGTGGCTGTAGAGGATTTATACCGCCCATACCGCCCTAAGAGAAGAACAAGGGCAACCATAGCGAAGGAGAAGGGCTTAGAGCCTCTTGCTAATGTTATCTTGCTTCAGATGACGGGAGAGCCTGTTGTTAAGACTGCAGAAGAGTATGTGTCCGAGGAGAAGGATGTAAAGACTCCCGAGGACGCTGTAGCAGGGGCGAAGGATATTATTGCTGAGTCCATATCGGATAATGCAGATTATAGAACAAGAATTAGAGAGCTTACATTTAAGGAGGGCGTATTGACCTCTGCAGCCAAGGACGCTGAGGCTAAGACGGTTTATGAGATGTATTACAATTTCAGCGAGCCGGCAGCTAAGATGGCAGGTCACAGGATACTGGCGGTCAACCGCGGTGAGAATGAGAAGATTCTGACAGTTAAGATAGAAGCACCTGTTGACAAGATTCTATCATATCTTGAAAAGCAGATTATAGTGAGGGATAACAGGTATACCACAGGAATTATCAAGGAAGCCATCGAGGACAGCTATGAGAGGCTTATTGCACCGTCGATAGAGAGGGAGATAAGAAACCAGCTCACTGAGACAGCTGAAGCCGGGGCCATAAAGGTATTTGGAAAGAATCTTGAGCAGCTCCTTTTACAGCCGCCGATTACAGGACATGTTGTGCTTGGCTGGGATCCGGCATTTAGAACAGGATGTAAGCTTGCGGTTGTCGATGCCACCGGAAAGGTTCTTGACACGACAGTCATATATCCTACTGCACCACAGAACAAGGTGACAGAGGCGAAGACCGTACTCAAGAAGCTCATCAAGAAATATAATGTAACACTGATTTCGGTCGGAAACGGAACAGCTTCAAGGGAGTCGGAGCAGGTTATTGTGGAGCTTTTGAAGGAGCTTGACACACCGGTTCAATATATAATTGTTAATGAGGCGGGAGCATCGGTATATTCTGCGAGCAAGCTTGCAACAGAGGAATTTCCTAATTTTGATGTAGGACAAAGAAGCGCAGCCTCAATTGCCAGAAGACTTCAGGATCCGCTTGCGGAGCTTGTAAAGATTGACCCGAAGTCGATTGGCGTAGGACAGTACCAGCATGATATGAACCAGAAGAAGCTTGGTGAGGCGCTTGAAGGAGTTGTAGAAGACAGTGTTAATAAGGTCGGAGTTGATTTGAATACTGCCTCTGCCTCACTTCTCGAGTACATTTCCGGAATATCTAAGGCCATAGCAAAAAATATTGTGACCTACAGGGAGGAGAACGGCAGATTTGACAACAGGAAGCAGCTTTTAAAGGTGGCGAAGTTAGGCCCTAAGGCATTTGAGCAATGTGCCGGATTCATGAGAATTACAGGAGGAAGTAATCCACTTGATGCTACCAGTGTCCATCCTGAGAGCTATGATGCTGCAGCGCAGTTATTGAAAAAGCTTGGTTATAGTATGGAAGATATAACATCGGGTGGACTTAAAGGGCTGTCCGGCAAGGTCGGAAATGTCGGTGGGATGGCAAAGGAGCTGGAAATCGGAGAGCTTACCCTTAAGGATATTATAAAGGAGCTTGAAAAACCGGGACGTGACCCAAGAGACGAGATGCCTAAGCCTATACTCAGAACAGATGTCATGGAGATGAAGGATCTTACACCGGGTATGGTGTTAAAGGGTACGGTAAGGAATGTAATAGATTTCGGTGTTTTTGTGGATATAGGAGTACATCAGGATGGACTTGTGCATATATCACAGATTACCAATAAAAAATTTATCAAACATCCGTTGGAGGCGGTAAGTGTCGGTGATATAGTTGAGGTCAAGGTATTAAGTGTTGATGAGGCTAAAAAGCGTATACAGCTTACTATGATTATATAAATAGAATTATTAAAATGAATCAGACCTGCGGCACATTCGGTTGTAACGGCATGCGGAGCTGCTTTAATATCTATTTGTTGGAAATGAGGATTATATGAAAGTTGAATTTAAGGTTAAGCTTACAAGAAAAGAAATGTTTTCTTTTCTTATCAATAATGCATACCGCAAGCCTATGGGAGTCATCATGTTCCTTTTCGGGATAGGCTGCTATGTGGTGGCGGCATTGACATACTCACAGATGGAACTGTACAGTATTCTTTTACTTATTTTACTGGGTTCGATATATACGATAATACAGCCGGTCATGCTCTGGAGAAATGCAGGACGCCAGATTGCCAGGAATCCTGTTTACAAGGATGAGCTTAACTATTGCTTTGATGAGAAGGGGATAACCGTAAGTCAGGGCGGGAGCGTTACATCCAAAAACTGGGACGAGTGCTATAAGGCGGCGGACTATGGCAGGATTGTGGTTATATATATTACCGTGAACAACGGAATCATACTGCCTAAGGCTGCCATCGGCAGTCAGTATGAGGAATTTGTCAAGCTTGTGAGAGCACATCTGCCGGGAAGATTAAAGTGATGGAGATTCCATGGAGGAAAAAGTGAGCAGTAATTTAAGAATTGTAGAGACATTTTCATACGAGGATACATACCGCCTCGGACAGCAGCTTGCCACACAGGCTGTTCCGGGACAGGTGATATGCCTTACGGGAGATTTAGGAACCGGAAAGACAGTTTTTACACAGGGCTTTGCCAGCGGACTGGGAGTGACAGACTATGTTGACAGCCCGACATTTACGATTGTGAAGGAATACCATGACGGAAGAATGCCGTTTTACCATTTCGATGTGTACCGTATCGGGGACGTCAGCGAGATGGACGAGATAGGCTATGAAGAATATTTTTACGGAGACGGAGTATGCATTGTTGAGTGGGGGCTTATGATTGAGGAGCTGCTTCCTGATGATTGTATTTTTATTGAAATAACGAAGAATACGGAAAAAGGCTTTGACTACCGTCGTGTGAGCATTAAGGAGGGAAGATAAAGATGAAGATTCTTGCGATTGAGAGCTCATCACTGGTTGCTTCGGCAGCAATAGTCAACGATGATATTCTTGTTGCAGAGTATACGGTTAACCACAAGGTCACACATTCACAGACTTTGCTTCCGATGATTGATGAGATTTTAACAATGACGCAGACTGATAAGAGGTCGATAGATGCGATAGCTGTATCGGGAGGGCCGGGCTCATACACCGGTCTAAGAATAGGCTCTGCTACGGCGAAAGGACTTGGAATGGCGCTGGACATTCCTTTGATTCATGTTCCGACATTGGATGCTATGGCTTATAATGTCTATGGCTATGCGGGACTTGTATGCCCTATCATGGATGCAAGACGTTCGCAGGTGTACACTGGAATATATGAATTTTCAGATGGTAAGTTCAATATTCTTCTTGAAAACAGTGCGATAACATTTGACGAGCTTATGAAAAAGCTGGACGCGCTTAACACCTCCGGCAAAAAAGTGATGTTTATAGGTGACGGAATACCTGTGTTCAAGGACAGAATAGATGAACATTTTAAAGGCACCGGCTATGAGCTCGCACCTGCCTCAATGAACAGACAGAGAGCCGCTTCTGTGGCAGTATTGGGTGGGATATATTACAATGAAGGAAAAACTGAAGCTGCCTCGGAGCATTTGCCGGATTATCTAAGGCTTTCACAGGCGGAGAGAGAGCTGAATGAAAAGAGGGCGGCTAATGGCTGATATTATCATTGCGCCTATGACATCAGGGCAGGTGGAGGCTGTCGCAGCGATAGAGAAGGAATGTTTTTCTACACCGTGGAGCAGCAAGGCTTTCAGCGATGCCGTGGAATCAGAGCTGTATGCTTATATAACCGCCATTGCCGGTGAGGATGGCACAGTGGCAGGCTATGCGGGAATGCAGGTCGTGCTTGATGAAGCTGAGATTACCAACATTGCTGTTGCTGCACCATACAGAAAGAGAGGCATTGCGGTTAAGCTTCTTGAGGGTCTTGAGATGATATGCAGAAAAAAGAATGTGAAATATCTTCATCTTGAGGTGCGCGAGAGCAACATAGCCGCACGCTCCCTTTATGGAAAGATGGGCTTTGAAATTGATGGAATTAGAAAGAGCTTTTACCAGAAACCGACGGAAAATGCGGTTCTGATGACGAAGGTATTATAAAATATACCATTTTTTCAACTGATTTCCACTGGAAAAGAGAATAATTTTTTATTTATAATGAAATCGCGGATGAAGCCATAGATGATTATGGCTTGAATATGCACGCCAATTATCAAATACGATAATTAACTGAGCGCATGGAAGGGAAAGTGATATTCATGAGAAAATATAAAGGAAATTATCTTACTGCGGTTATATGTAACTGCTGTGGAAAGAATCTTGTTGTTGCCAATGGAATTGTCAGGGAAGGCGTCGCGCATATATGTGCCGAATGGGATTATTTTTCGGAAAAAGACGGAGAAAACCACAGCTTTGATGTATGTGAGGAATGTTATGACAGGATATGCTCTGAATTCAGATATCCTGTAAAGGTTGTGCAGCGCACAGAATTATTATAAATACAGGAGGTTTTTGATGCTTGATGTTTGTCTGCTGGGGACGGGCGGTATGATGCCGCTTCCGGGGAGGTGGCTTACCGCATTGACTTTAAAATATAATGGCAGCCAGCTTCTTATAGATTGTGGGGAAGGCACACAGGTGGCGATGAAAAAGGCGGGTATCAGCTCCAAACCGGTTGATATTATTTGCTTTACACATTATCATGCCGACCATATAAGCGGGCTTCCGGGATTTCTGCTCAGCATGGGTAATGCGGAGAGGACGGAGCCGCTCACTATAATTGGACCTAAGGGTGTGGAAAGAGTGGTTAACTCACTTAGGGTTATTGCACCGGAGCTGCCTTTTGAAATTAATTTTATAGAGCTTACGCAGCCTGAAGAGGAGATAAGAATTAACGGATATGTTATAAATGCATATAGGGTGAACCACAGTATACTGTGTTATGGATATAGTGTTAGCATTGAACGCGCCGGTAAATTCGATGCAGCAAGGGCGAAGGAGCTTGGGATACCGGTAAATCAGTGGAATGTCCTGCAAAAGGGCAGCACAATTGAGCTTGATGGAAGGACATATACGCCTGATATGGTTATGGGACCGCCGAGAAAGGGCTTAAAGGTAACCTACTGCACGGACAGCAGACCGGCTGATGTTATCGGAAAATATGCAGCCGAAGCGGATCTGTTTATCTGCGAGGGAATGTACGGAGAACCGGACAAGCTTTCAAAGGCGAAGGAATACAAGCACATGACTATGTATGAAGCTGCAACGATTGCGTCAAAGGCGGCTGTAAATCAGTTGTGGCTCACTCATTACAGTCCGTCGATGGCACATCCTGAAGAATTCTTAGATAAAGTAAAGGAGATTTTCCCTGCGACAATAGCCGCGAGGGACGGAAAAAATGTAACACTGAAGTTTGAGGATGCATGATAAAGGAGGATACAGCTATGAAAGACAAATGGAGAATACTGAAGTCTGTTCTTGTGATCACACTTATGGCGAGCGTTATATTGGCATGTTATATAAAGCTTACCGCAGGTTCTTCAAATACCGAAGAACCGGAGGCTGATACATCGGAGGTGGGAAAGATATTGTCGAAGGACATGCAGCTTAATTATCCCTCCAATCCGCACGATGTTGTACTCTATTACAGCAGGATAATAAAGGCGTACTATGATGGCGAGTATAACGATGACCAGCTCAATGGACTTGCCCAGCATGCACGGGCGACCTTTGATGATGAGCTATTATCATATAACGATTATGATGAATATATGGAAAGACTTAGGGCGGAAATAGAATCCTATAAGCTTAACAAGAAGAAAATTGTGGAGTATACAATCCAGAGAGCATCAGATATAGAATATCTCATTGATAACAGTATCCAGTATGCCAAGGTCAAGGCTGTATATTATACTGCCGAAGATGGCGGAAGCAGAAGCAAGGTATATGAGGAGTATACCCTCAGACAGGATAAAAACAGTCAGTGGAAGATAGTTTTCTGGGATGTGATTCCCGAGACAAGCGTTGAAGGCGACTGACTATAAGAGACTTGTTCCATGTAATTGATGGAGGAAAGAAAATGGAAGAGAATTTACAGGAAAAAACAGAAAATGGCAGCAATTCGGAGAAAAAAGATGTGCTGATACTTGCAATCGAGAGCTCATGTGATGAGACGGCAGCAGCCGTTGTGAAAAACGGAAGGACAGTGCTGTCTAATATTATATCATCACAGATAGACTTACATACATTATATGGAGGAGTGGTTCCGGAGATAGCATCACGTAAGCATATGGAACAGGTTAACCAGGTTACACAACAGGCACTTAAGGAGGCGGGTGTAGCTCTTGATGATATAACGGCGGTTGCGGTTACTTACGGACCGGGACTTGTGGGCGCATTGCTTGTGGGCGTTGCTTTCGCAAAATCATTGGCATTTGCCGCAGATAAGCCGCTTGTGGGGGTACACCATATAGAAGGTCATATCAGTGCCAACTATATAGAAAACCCAGACCTTGAACCACCTTTTACGTGCCTTGTGGTATCGGGTGGACATACCAATATTGTGCTTGTAGAAGACTATGGGGTATATAAGATAATAGGAAGAACAAGGGATGATGCCGCAGGTGAAGCCTTTGACAAGGTAGCCCGTGCGGTGGGCTTAGGTTATCCGGGTGGGCCGAAGATTGACAGGCTTGCAAAGGAGGGAAATAAGGACGCTATAGTATTTCCGAGAGCTAAGGTTGACGGCGCTCCTTATGATTTTAGCTTTAGCGGAATTAAGTCTGCTGTGCTCAATTATATCAATCATTGCGAAATGAAGAATGAGGAAATAAATCGTGCAGATCTGGTTGCATCATTTCAGAATGCAGTTGTGGAGGCACTTGTTTCCCGTGCAGTCATGGCCGCAAAGGAAAATGGCTGCAAGAAGCTTGCCGTGGCGGGCGGCGTCGCGGCTAATAGTGCGCTCCGGGCAGCACTTGAGGAGGAATGCGGGAAAAATAATATTAAGTTCTACCATCCATCGCCTATTTTCTGTACCGATAATGCAGCAATGATAGGCAGCGCGGGCTATTATGAATATATGGCAGGCGTGAGGGCGGGATGGGATTTGAATGCGGTACCTAATCTTAAGCTCGGAGAGAAGAGCCTGAGAGGAAGAATTGACAGCTAAATCTATGGAGGAAGCAGAAGAATATGGGTGAATGTACACATATAGCAATAGTGCTCGCAGGAGGCAGGGGAAGCCGCATGAAAAGCAGTGTGCCTAAGCAGTATTTGCTGCTGAATGGGAAGCCTGTATTATATTATTCATTGAAGGCTATGGAGGATAGCTTTATTGATGCTGTTATTCTGGTGTGCGGAGCAGGTGAGGACGGCTACTGCAAAAAAGAGCTGATTGACAAGTACAACCTGAAAAAGGTATGTTCAATAGTACAGGGCGGAAAGGAACGCTATGATTCTGTCTATAACGGGCTTAAGGAAATAGCACGCTTAGAAATTGCTGACGAAGATGCCTATGTGTATATACATGATGGTGCAAGACCATGTGTGGCTGCTGAGCTATTGAATGAATGTAAAACAAATGTCGAAGTATATGGGGCATGCGTGCCGGCTGTGCCTGTAAAGGATACCATAAAAATAGTGGATTCGTATGGCTTCAGTGCAGACACACCGAAGCGTTCATCGCTTATGGTCGTTCAGACACCTCAATGCTTCAGATTTATTGATGCTCTGAAGGCTTATTCTGATATGGAAAATGCTGCCGCCGGAGGAGCTGATATCAGTGATATAACGGATGACGCCATGGTGGTTGAACGCTTTGCCGGAATAAGGGTCAAGCTATGCAAGGGCTCATACAATAATATTAAAGTCACAACACCTGAGGACATAGTGACGTTGGAAAATATGCTGCGAATTAAATAGCTTGGAAGAGATGCTTTTTTCTGAGCTATATGCTATATGCAGTCGGGTATTACACATTGAAAAACTGTACGCATAGGTATGAATTATATAAAAAATATATTTAATTAAAAAAATTAAAAAAATTTTTAAAAAGCTGTTGACTTTATGCGGGAATGGTGATAATATAAATCCTGCGCTGAGCAAGGCGCAGAAATAATGGAGAGGTACCGAAGCGGTCATAACGGGGCGGTCTTGAAAACCGTT
>CDZY01017741.1_pt1 | contig 138070 bp, 125 predicted proteins | sample 557671 | NCBI WGS metagenome assembly CDZY01 (sample SAMEA3182091, study PRJEB8094) | gut metagenome | biome: human; feature: gut; material: Stool; isolation source: human stools | place: Canada | collected 2013-03-11
GCGGTGCTTCGCAGCCTTGACATCATCATCCCGCTGTTATAGCAGGTAATCAAGCAGATGTAAGATGGCTTGCGCCACATACATCTGGCCAGTAACTAAAGTAACAACTGAAGACATCCTGAAAGGGCTTCGGCCATTTCAAGGTTCGAGCTATCTGCGATAAATCTATGTTGGCACAGAGAAATCTGTGATCCACGCAATTAGACGGTAGAGCTCACGGCGGACCATTGACCTGTCGGTAACCAATCCACGTATATCAGAGTGGCCAATGCCGGGAACTGATACTCCGAGGCTCTTTCCGGGTGCCTTCAGACAACTAAATAAAGTTTTGTGGTGATTTCTGTTAACTTGTACTTGACAAGAGGTCATTACATATCAGATTTATAAAGCCACCTTTGAATCAGTTAGGACTATTTTATAAGGCGGCAAAACAATATAATCCTGATTTCTTAGTAGAGACGGCTGACAAGAAATATATGATTGAAGTGAAGGCTGCAAATCAAACAGATAATGAAGATGTACAGGAAAAAGCAAAGGCTGCAATTAAGTGGTGCGAATGTGCATCGCAGGTGGATGCGGACGGAAAGACTTGGGAGTACCGCCTAGTGCCAGGGGATAAGATTATAGTAGGTAATACATTCAAATATGTAATTGGTATGGCAATTCCTGTTGTAGTAGACGGAGAATAAAAGGAGGTTGTAGATGGCTGATATAAAGGATTTTAAACATGCTATTGTTCGACAGAAGATTTTAGATGCAGTACGAAAAGACTTAATAGGACCAACATCAGATTGTGAACAATTGAATGAAGTACCAACGAGTAGTTATATTACGGGATTATTATATCCTGCTGATACAGATGTAACGGAAGATGAAAATTACAATGATGTAGAGTTTACAGAAAAGAATTTCGATGCTGATGGAGAAACTTTGGAGGCAGGAATTTTTGAAGAAGAGGAACCAGAGGATAGAGTAAAAGGTGGTTTTCAGAAGCCGTCTTCTATAGGTGTGTCTTTCTATGTCTCTGATAATGTTCAAAAGGTTAATGCCTATATTAATTGGGGAAAGTATTATGCAGAACAGGTGCAGGGTGAAGTAATAGATGAAACCTTAGAAGAAGATGCAGAGAATAAGAAAAAGAAGAAACATACCATATATATTCGTGAGCAGATGAATGATGTTGTGGAAATCGATTTTAATGAGATGGGGCGTTCGAAGCAGATTTCACTTGAGTCTAATGGAAACGTCTATATTTATGTTATGAAGATGCAGTTAGACAATGGATACAAGATGGTATCGGTTTATTTGCATAATAATGATAAGTCAGATGGCGATGAAAAAGAATATGCAAAGGTAATGTTCCAAGTGGAGATGCTCATAGCAGATGATTTGATGAGTCCTGTTTTTGTACCAGAATATCTCTGTAGAAAAGTTGAATTAGAGGATGAATATTATTATAAAGGCAGACCAGTTTATGCAAGAGGAAGAGGTTGTGCTGCTACTTGGGAAAAGAAAGCAGAAGAGATAAATGCGACTGCTATAAAATCATCATTTATTCCAGATTATGAAATTCCAAGTGTAAGTGCACAGATAGATGATATGCCGGAGCATGCCTTTTCGATGCTTCAGATGGGCTCACCAAAGAGAAAGTCAGAAGTTATTCAGAATCTTCGTACATTGACAGAAATGTATGGAAGTTGGATTACAGATGCATTGACAAACGACGAAGCTATGCATGATGATAAATTTAAGGCAACAGGTCAGACTATTATTGATAAATGCAATGATGCAAATCGTAGGATGAATGCTGGAATTGATTTGATTGAAAACAATGATAAGGTATATCAAGCGTTTGTATTTATGAATCAAGCAATGTATTTACAGAGAAGTATTACAGCTTTTTCAAAAGATTATGGTAATGGCATTCCTTGCAGCTTAAGAGATTATATGACTGATATGCCAGAAAAAGGAAGAAAGAAAGATCACAGTGAGTGGAGACCATTCCAGATTGCATTTGTTCTTTTGAATTTGTATGGGATTATGGATGGTGAGTCTCCGGAACGAAATATTGTTGATTTATTATACTTCCCTACTGGTGGTGGTAAGACAGAGGCATATTTAGGGCTGATTGCTTTTACTATAGCATATAGGAGACTGACAGCTTCAGATGAAACTGATTATGAGAAAGATGGTGGAGTAACAGTATTTTTAAGGTACACGCTTCGTTTACTTACAACTCAGCAGAGAGACAGACTGATGCGTCTTATTGTTGCAATGGAACAATTGCGTGAGAAGAATGAAAAATTATATGGTAAGGAAAAAATTTCAATTGGATTCTGGGTTGGAGGTAATGTTACCCCAAATAAATTTAGCGAATACAGTGATTCTGATCAATTTAAGAAGAAAGAATTTATAAGGAAGCTTACAAAGCAGATTATTAAATGCCCTTATTGTGGTAAGGAAATCACACGGGATGAATATGACATCAATGAAAAGGGAAAGTATGTTAAAATTCATTGTGCAGATAAGAATTGTATGTTTTCGTTAAAAACAGGAAGAACCATACCGGTTTATCTTGTTGATGAGGAAATTTATGCAAAGTGTCCTACTGTGATTATTTCTACTGTAGATAAATTTGCGAGACTTCCATGGTCTGAACGAGTTGGTTTGCTATTTGGCAGAACAGATAGATATTGTAGTAGATGTGGACATATTGCTATTGGAGAAAAGCATGCAGGAAGACATAATGCAGATGTCGCAGCGGGATTGGAAAGGGCTGAAACGGTTGCATGTAAACCATTCTATCCTCCTGAGCTAATTATACAGGATGAGCTTCATTTAATTACTGGTCCTCTTGGAACGATTTATGGTGGATATGAAACTGTTGTAGAAGAGATGTGTTGTATTGAGAAGAATGGAAAGAAGATTCGACCTAAGTATATTGTTTCAACAGCAACTATTAGAAATGCTGGGGAACAGATTAAGTTCCTTTATGGGAGAAATGAATTTGCACAATTTCCGCCAAGTGGCTTTGATACAAGAGATTCATTTTTTATTAAGGAAGTACCGCTTCCAACTGAAAATTTAGTTGATGCTTCAGAAGAAAAAATCAGTAGAATGATTAGTGATGGAAAAAAGCCATTTCGTCAATATGCTGGTATATGTGCGAGCGGACAATCTGTAAAAACAACTCTTATTCGTTTGTATTCGATTATTTTGCAAACAGCACTAGATATAGCAAAGGAACCGGAATATGAGGATTATATTGATCCATATTACACATTGATTGGGTACTTTAATAGTATTCGAGAATTGGGTGGTGCAGTGCGCCTTCTTGACGACGATATAGCAAGCCGTATTCGTGTTGTAAAGAATAAATATAATAGCTTAGAACAGAGGTATCTCAGTTTTGAGGGAAAGAAGGAAATTACATCCCGCATACCTTCATGGGATATTGCGCAGGTTCTTGAAAAGTTAGCAATTTCTTATGATAAAAACAAGGAGAAGCAAGGCTGTTATGATGTTGTTATTGCAACTAATATGATAGCGGTAGGTATGGATGTTGACCGTTTAGGACTTATGTCAGTTGTAGGTCAGCCAAAGCAGAACTCTGAATATATTCAGGCAACAAGCCGTGTGGGTCGACAGCATCCTGGAATTATTTTTACTGTTTATAATCCTTACAGACCAAGGGATTTGTCTAATTATGAGAATTTTGTTGGTTTCCACTCACAGATGTATAGATATGTAGAAGGAACTACAACAACGCCATTTGCGGCTAGAGCTAGAGACAGAGTATTACATGCATTGGTAGTTTCTTTACTAAGATTACAGGTAGAGACGATGGCTGATAATGGTGGAGCATCAAACATTAATGATATTTCTGATGAACAAATCAAAGATATAAAAGACAAAATTCTTGAACGAGTTAAGATAACTGCACCATCGTCTTATGTAGATACAGAGAAAGAAATGGATGAGTTTATCAATACTTGGAAGAACATTGCAAAAGACGAAAAGCTATATTATTTTGTTCCAGCAGTAGCTGATGATAAGAAGAGGCTGCTTACATACTATGGCGAATATTATGGAGACAAAGAAAAACCAACACTAAATTCTATGCGTGATGTTGAGCAATCATCAACAGTTTTTTATTGGGAGGGTGTCTGATGAATTTTTATAAAAAATTGGGCGAGATTCGTCCGAATCAGTTAATAACTACATATGGACCAGGCTCGATAATGGATGCTGTAAATGATTCATTGACAGTTTTAGATATAGAGTACTGGGATACTAACAATATTGGTAAAGAAATTAGAGATGCAAGATTGGCTAGTTATATGAATGTTCGACGATTCTTTATGCCAAAGACAGGTGGAAAAGAGGATATTCCAGTTGTGTCATTTCCATACTACCATGTGTGTTCAAAGGGAACATGTAAATTCTTATTTGATATGAGAGATTACTTTGATATGGACCAGTACAAAAAGAATCAAGGTGAAGTGAAATGCCCTAAGTGTGGATTCCCAGCATACCCTTCGAGATTTATAACAGTATGCGAAGATGGGCATATGGACGATTTCCCTTGGAGATGGTGGGTACATCATGGAGAAACAAGTTGTAAAGAAGATATGTACCTAAAATCAATGGGCAATACTTCATCACTTGCAGAACTCCGTGTTGAGTGTAATTGCGGTGCAAGGAGAGTTATGTCTGGAGCAATGCAGAAGGAAAAATTTGCTGGTCTATGCTGTTCAGGAAACCATCCGCATAGACCAGGAGCAAAGGCGAAAATTTGTAAGAAGAGTGTAATACCTAGCCAGCGTGGTGCATCTAATGTGTATTTTACAGTCACAAGAAATGCAATATCAATTCCACCTTGGACAAATCCTATTAATGATATCATGGGTACACAAAGAGCAACTATTGAAACATTGGTAGAGGCTATGGGAGAAGAGGCAGGTCTTTCATTTGCTTATCAGAAGTATTTTGGAGATAAATATTCTTATGAAGACTTTAAAGCGGCCTATGATAGATTAAGCCAAAATATCAAAGAGTTTACTGAACTTAAAGAAATGGAGTATGCAGCTATTACGCATCATGAGGATGTCGAGTATCAACATGATGTTAAGTACTTCAAAGCAGAAGAAGTTGCTTTGAGTGAAAGTTTAAAAGAGTATATTTCTAGGATTATTAAAATACATAGATTACGTGAAGTACGAGTTTTGACAGGTTTTACAAGATTGGAGGCACCAGAACCAGAAGTGGATGAGCAGTCACATATCGTAAAATTGAAGTGCTCTTCGGGAGAAAAATGGCTTCCGGCAGTCGAAATCAATGGTGAAGGTGTATTTATTGAATTAAATAAGGAAAAAATAAACCAGTGGATGCAGATAGAGACTGTGAAATCTCGTTCTGATAAATATGAGGAATGTTATGCAGCATATTGTCAGAAAAAAGGATGGGAGAATTTTAAACCAAGAAATGCAGAGTATGTGTTGTTACATACACTTTCACATATGTTGATTAAGGAAATGTCTATGCAGTCAGGATATTCATCATCTGCATTACATGAACGCATTTATAGTAGTGAAAATATGTGTGGAATTTTAATTTACACAGGTGCGGCGGATAAGGAAGGTTCACTAGGTGGACTTGTTGAACTTGGCGGAATGAATAAGTTTTTGCCGCTTTTAAAAGGGGCACTGGAGAATGGTTTAACATGTACAACAGACCCAGAATGCTTTATGAAGAATCCGACGAGTGAGAGATTAAATGGGGCTGCCTGTCATTCTTGTACTATGATATCAGAAACTGCATGTGAAAATGGTAACCGCCTACTTGATAGAGCATTAGTTGTACCGGTACCGGAGCATGAGGAAATGGGATATTTCAGAGAATTGGTGAGAGATTTATGTGGAATACAAGTGTAAAAATCGAATATATCGCAGGTCTGATTGTAGATGCACTTGAAAATTATTCTGTTAATGGAGAGAATGCACAGTTTCGTCTTGTGATTGAAGAACTTAGAAATCATTTTACTAATTGTTCTGAACAAGAGATAACAGATATAATCAGCCTTTGTATGAAGATGTATTCGTCAAAGAAAATTGAACACGCAGAACTTGTTCTTACTGCACCAGATTCATTCCGTGTGAAAACATTAAGAACCAAAGATACAATGCGTAATATGATAGAGAATACGGAAAAGAGTCTTACTATAACTGGTTATTCAATCTCAGATTATTTTGCCGAAATGCTCGATATTATTATTAAAAAAAGCCAGCAAGGAGTATATGTTCGTATATATGTAAATGATATAGAAAAGCAGAAAGAAGTACTTGACAGGCTGATGTCATATCGTTCGAGATTCTTACAGATATATGAATATCAAAAGCAAGAAGATGACAAGATGGCAGCATTGCATGCGAAACTTATTGTATCAGATGTAAAGAGGTCACTAGTGTCATCGGCGAATCTTTCATATCACGGAATGCAAGGAAATATTGAAATGGGATTCTTGATTGAATCCCATGATAAGGCAAAACAGATAGAGGAAGTTATGAAAAAAATGGTAAGGATGAAAGTATTCTCAAAATTAAGAGAGTAGGTGTTGTTTTGCGAAAATTAGAAATGAAATATTTTAACACATACTATTTTTGTTCAATAATTCAATATATTATTGAGGACTCTAGCTTGGATTATGCTAGAACATTGGCAGAATTTACAGATCCGTTAAGTGAATGTGAAAGAGAAGATTTTTCTAAAGAATCGTATCTTCATAGCTTTGTAGATTTTGCTGTGGAAAGAATTCTTTTCGAACAAAATAAGTATATGGCGTTAGATGTTGAAAGTGCTATTGATGCAGATAGATTTGAAAATGTAATTGGTAAAAAACATGAAGTATTCTATAGATATGGATACAAATACACTACATTCGAATTGGCGATTATGCATTATCAAGGATGCATTGAAAAAATGGAAGATTGGATTGCAAAAAATATAACTCCAGATGAGTTTGAAGCTTTGGATGTTGCCACACAATATACTAATTATCTTGAGGACAATTATTATGATGTGATTGATTGTATTAAGAACGAAGTAGTCTATTTGCTGTTTCAGAACAGAGAGTTTTTGATGCATTTTAATATATTTATGTCAGATGTGCTCCTAGGGAAGTCAGATAGAAAAAATGTTCCACTATGGGTAAAACGTGCAGTCAAATATAGAGACCGTTGCAAATGTGTTATGTGTCAAAAGGATCTATCCGGAATCATGGATATTGAGGAACAATATGAGAATCAATACGATCATATTGTTCCTTTAGAAGATGGTGGACTCAATGATGTATCAAATATGCAATTGATGTGTAGTAAATGTAATAAAGAAAAGGGAATAAACATTTATACAAATAATATATATCATTTTTATTATGATAATTAATGAGAAAGAAGGTGTCATAGGATGGAGCAGAAAGAATTACAGGTAACATTTGATATAAATACAATAGATCACTTGGGGGTAAAACTATATTCAACGATTCCACCAATGATTGCAGAGTTGGTATCAAATGCTTGGGATGCTGATGCAAATAATGTTTATATAAACTTTAAAAATGAAGGTGAGAAGACTATTACTGTTTCTGATGACGGCATTGGAATGACATTTTCTGAATTAAATGATTATTTTTTGAAAATTGGAAGAAATCGTAGAGTTGAAATGCATAAAGATGAAACTGATGGTGGAAGAAAAGTGTTAGGTAAAAAGGGGCTTGGAAAGCTGTCAATGTTTGGAATAGGTAAAAAAATTACGATTTCAACTGTTAAGTCTGGCATCAAGAATACTTTTGTAATGGACTATGAGCAGTTAAAAGATTGTGAGGGAAATGTATATAAGCCTACAGTTATTGATTATTGTATTAAAACTGACGAAAAAAATGGAACCTCTTTTTTTATTGAGCATTTATCAAGAAAGTCGGATTTTGATATTGAAAGACTACATAGAAATTTGCAAACTAGATTCCATATTTATTCAGATAAATTTGTTGTACATATAAATGATGATGAAAAATATGAAATTAATTCAAATGATATCCCGGAGGATAAATGTCAGTTTATATGGAAATTTCCAGAAGATTTTGAAAAAGATTTTGATACGGAAACTTATAAATTCAAAGATTTATTCGAATTTGGCAAAGTTAAAGGAGTACAAGGAAAGATATATACATCACAAACACCATTGAATAAGGATGTTCAAGGAATAGTATTATTTTCAAGAGGAAAACTTGTTCAGGAACATAGTTCATTTGATGATAGAGCAAACGATAATTTTTTTCAATATATGTCAGGAAGTTTTGATGTGGATTTTATAGACAATAGTTTTGACGTTGATAATTGTTCTACAGATAGAAAATCTCTTGCGTGGGATATAGATGAGAATGAGGAGTTATTTAAATTACAAGAACTTATAAAGAAACTTGTGTCTATAGCTCAAAAGAAGTGGAGGGAGCAAAGAAAAGCGGAAAAGAAAAGGAAAGTATCTTCTCATGGTTATGATGTAGACGAATGGATAAAAGCTCTCAATCCAGCAGAAAGACCTTTAGCACAGAAGTTAACAAATGCAATTATTGAAAATGATGATATTGCTGAGGATATAGCAGCAGATTATATTGGATGTATTAAAGATATGTATAGCTTTGAGGGATTTAAACAATTTACTGCAGAGTTAGATGAATTACAAGAATTAGATAATGAGCATGCTATAAAATTACTTACAGACTGGAACACTATTGAAGCGAAAGAATATGCCAAGATTGCTATAGGTAGAGTAAAGACTATTGAACAATTTGAAAAATTTATACAGACTAATGCATCTGAGAGAGATGTTATCCAAAAATTTCTAGAAGAATTTCCATGGCTGTTAGATGCAAAGATGTCAAAGTTTGAAAGAGAAATTACCTATACAAAGTTATTGAAACAAAAATTTAATGATGAATCTATATTACCAGAAAGTAATAGAAGATTGGATTTTTTGTGTACAAATAGTGCAGGTGTTATTCATGTTATAGAATTAAAAAGACCAAGGATAAAATTGACAATGAAAGAGATACAACAAATTTGCGAGTATGTAGAGTTTATAGAAACACAGTTTCCGCAAACACAGGGAAATGTGAAGGGATTTTTGATATCTGATAATATGACATATGAACCAGGAGCAAATAAGTATAGAAAAGGATTAGAAAAAGAGGGTATTTTTATTAAATCATATTCGGATTTGCTTGCAGAAGCAAGAAGATATAATGATGATTTATATAAAATGTATGAAGACATAAGCATGAAAAAGAATAATAAATCTGATAAATAAGGATATATAATGTAGTTAAAGAATAAGTTTATCACTTTGAATGAGCTTGTGAATTTAATTGATAGTAAACATAAAACAATAAATGATAGAATCTGTTTTTGAATACGAAAAAGCTTAATTATATATTGAGATAGTTTTATCAATCATAAAATAAAGAAGGAGTGAATTCATGGACATAAAGCTGCTAATTGGTGAAACCACAGATTATGACAAAAAGCTTGCTCTTGAAGAGAAGAAACCTAAAAGTTGGTGCAAGAGCATCAGTGCGTTTGCTAATTGTTTTGGTGGCAAGTTGATATTTGGTGTATCTAACAATAGTGAATTAGTGGGACTTGCTGATGCAGAAAGTGATGCGGAGAAAATTAGTGAAGCAATAAAAATACATTTGAATCCAATACCAGAGTTTAAGCTTTCGTTTGAAAAAGATGGGGACAAGACTTTTGTTATTGTAGAAGTTATGAAAGGGCAGCAGACACCATACTATTATGAGGGAGACGGGCAACTTGTCGCATTTATGCGTATAGGAAATGAAAGTGTTCCAGCGACTCCTTCACAACTAAGAGAACTGGTTCTTCGTGGTAGCGGTGAAAGCTATGATAGCCTGAAATCAAGCTATGATTTTGACAATATGTCATTTACAAAATTGAAATCAGTATATAAGCAGAGAACAGGAAATACATTTGAAGATACAGATTATGAATCATTTGGATTGATTGATGAAAAAGGGAATCTGACGAATGCTGGAGCACTTCTGGCAGATGAATCACCTGTGCGTCATTCCAGATTGTTTTGCACTAGATGGAATGGACTTACTAAGGCATCTGGAATTGTAGATGCACTTGATGATAAGGAATATACTGGCAGTCTTGTCACATTGTTGCAGGCGGGAACTGATTTTGTGAGAAATAACTCTAAGAAGGCATGGCGTAAGGTTGGGGACGGCAGAATTGAAATGCCGGATTATCCGGATCGGGCAGTGCTTGAAGGTGTAGTAAATGCATTAATTCATAGAAACTATATGGAGATAGGCAGTGAAGTCCATATAGATATGTTCGATGATAGAATTGAAATATATTCGCCTGGTGGAATGGTAAGTGGGATTTCTCTAGAAGGAAAAGATCTATTGAAAATTCCATCAAAGCGAAGAAATCCGATATTAGCTGATATATTCAGCCGCTTGAAATACATGGAGCGTAGAGGTAGTGGTTTCAAGAAAATATTGGCAGATTATGAGGGACAAGTCGAATTTGATGAGTCTAGGATGCCAGTCTTTGATGCGGATAATGATGATTTTACATTGACTTTGTATAATCTGAATTATGGACATGATTATGTGATGAATGTTAATGATACTCAGGGAGGCATTCAAGATGGCATTCAAGATGGCACTCAAGATGGCACTCAAGGTGGCACTCAAGGTGGCACTCAAGACAAATTGCAGAAACAAATCTTTGACATGATAGAAGAAAATCCTCAAATTTCCACATCAGAAATTGCAACAAGGTTAGGTGTTGGTGTAAGGACTGTGAAGAGAAGAATAAAACAAATGACGAATATTGTATATGTCGGAAGTGGATATAGCGGTCACTGGGAGATTAAAGGGGAGTAAGTAGGCATATTTTATGGACAGGAATCCAATGTGATAATAGTTCAGAGAAGTTATAGCAAAATTAAAAAGGAGAATGAAAAATGAAGAGACAATTGTCACAATTGCAGAGACTACTTGTGGCGGGAATATATATTTTTATAATTGTTATGATATATGGATTGCTAAATGGGGGAATAGCGGATATATTGAATCAGTCGGAGGCTGCATCAGTTTGGTTTTTCTCTGGGATCTTATTGATTATAATGGGAATGTACGTAACTGAACCATATTTTTCATCGCCAACAGACACTTTGTCTAATAGTATTTCGTTGATATTGGTTTTACTAGCTATTACAAATCGGCAGGAATTGAATGGTTACATTGAATTACTTGTTTATGCAGTTTGTATGTTTATATTAAGTATTTTTCATATGGTTGTAAAAAATTATAATGAAAAGGCAAAACGGATTAGTTTTTGGTGTTTAAAGCATTTAGGAAGTTCTAAAACTATGTTTTCTGTGGTGTATCTTGTCTCGGCATTTTCGTTTTTTAGAGATAATACACCTATGTTATTCGCAGCGATTGCTTTATGGATATGTATGGTACCAATTGGACTTGTAGAAAGCATTATTGCCAAATTTAGTCAGTTGATGGGGATAATAAAAGAAAAAGATATTGATTCGTGTATTGGAGTAGCTATAAAAAATTCAGAGTCAAACTTATATACAATTTCAGTTCCTAAAACAGACGAAAAAGAAAAACTTGTATCTTCAAGTAGAAACTCTGTGTATGCGGTAAAGGTAGACTCTGATTCTTATTGTTTGGGAATAGAAATACAAAGAAAGAACCTTATTGATTCAACTTGGATAAGCATAATGTTATTGGATAATGCAGAACTGGAAATTACACTAAATGATTTGGAAGATATAGGAATTAACATTAATTATACGGAAAATTTAGGAACTGCACATGTTTTGAATAATGGAAAAATAAAACAATCAATTCTTGAACAGTTGAAATTATCAACTATTTTTATGGAACGTGATGATTTTATTGGATTTGTTCTTCCTGAATCGAATGTTAGTACTATCAGGTTTAATACATGCAAAATAGATGAAACGCGATTAACAGAAGGAACAATAGTTAAAACACATATTGCAGGAAGTGAAGTTCTTTACCAAGTAATTAATGGCATTACAAAGATAGCTAGTAACAGTGCGGATAGCGAGTATGGATATATATGTGCAGTAGCAAGAAAATTAGGGCATTATGATGCCGGACATCATGAGATAAAACATGTTAATTGGACACCGAAAGTTTATGAGCCTGTATACCTGTGCAAAGTAAATCGAGATATTGATTTGCAAGAAATAGCAATAACTTCTATTGGTCGGTTACCGGGATCTGATATGAGTATACCTATAAAGAATATTAATGCTCTTGTAACTCATAATACGGCAGTATTAGGAATATTAGGAGTTGGAAAATCATGTTTAACGTTCGAGTTGATTAAAAAAATTGTTGCCGCTGGAATAAAAGTTATATGTTTAGATATTACAAATCAATATGCAAGTGATAATGGTTTGTACAAATATATTCCTGAAGCACAAATAGTAAGTGATTTGCTGCAGGAGAAAATAGATGAACTTGAGTCACAATCAATGCGTACAGGTACAAGTGATTCAAAATCTTCGTGGGGAAATGTTGAGAATTTTAAAAAGCTGATGGAATCGGCAGTGTCTGGATTTATGGATGCTAATAACAAATCTGTGATGGTACTTAATCCTGAAAAATATATTGTTAGACAAGCTGCAACTGATTTTAGAATTACAGAGCTGAAGGATGTCTCTTTGGTTGAAAAGGTTCAAATTATTTCTGAAATAGTTCTTAAAAAGTGTATGGATTTAGGGCAAATAGATAAGGCGAGATGTTGTGTTGTTTATGAAGAAGCGCATTCATTGACTCCGGAGTTTAATTCAGTTGTAGTAAAAGATGATAATTCTCATGCGAATGGCACTGCAAAAGTTATTTTACAAGGTAGAAAGTACGGACTTGGTTGCATTATAGTTACGCAGCGTACGGCAAATGTAACAAAGAGTATATTGAACCAATGCAATACAATTTTTGCATTAAGAGTATTTGATGATACAGGAAAATCTTTCTTGGAAAATTATATTGGTAAGGATTATTCGGATACCTTGCCGACATTGGAAGAAAGACACGCAATTGCTATTGGAAAAGGTATCGGGCTAAAACAACCAGTGATTTTACAGCTTAATGATATGAAGTATTTACAAACGAATGACGGAGAGAAAATAGTTGAGAAAAACGAATGTGTGGATGTAGAAACAGAAGAAATTACCCCCAATCTATAGGATTTTTAATATTACAAAAAATTAAAGCCTCGTTAAAAGAGTGATATTGCTTTCAATGAGATTTAAGATTTGGAGAGAATACATAATATGGCAAAAATGCGATAAAATCGGAATTTATGGCTGATTCGTATGAGTAAAATTTCAAATCGGTCTTATTTTTGACACTGTTTGTTGAGGCTAACATGAGACTGAGGAGGTTCAAAATCATGGACATAAGCAGAAAGGATTGGAAATTATTTTGAGAAAGATTATCAGGCTGGCAGGAAAATTATATGGAAGGTCTTGTTAAAGAGTATGCAAATTTTCTGAATGATGATAAAAAGCCTGCATCAGAGAAATTCTGGGAACTTGAAAAACGGATAAAAGAAGATAAGCGTCATCCGGGTGTTATCATGGAGATGAGTAAATCAGAGGCAATATGGGATATTGTTCGTTTCATTAGACTGAATGTAATTACATATGATGATTTATCAGACTTTAGTGATGAAATACAGCTGGAAGTGAAAAGAATACTATACGTGAGATGAGCAGGTGATGGATCGGTTAGGATTATTCCTAAGAAAAAGCCTGTAAAGGTAATTGATTTTGCTCAGTACATAGAAAACAATCGTGGTACTAACGATTAGTACCACAAAACTTTTTCTTGCAGAAATATTGCTTGGAGATTATTATTTCCATAGGTGGACAAGCAAACCGACAGAAATATATGAAACGAAAAATAACGTGTGGAAAAGATGCAAAATATCAATACAAAACAGTATAGATAACCGTATTGAAATAACCAAAATCAAACTAGATTCTGCGAGTTTGAATAACGGACAGAAATGCCGAAAGCCTGTATTTATGCGGACTTCCGGCATTTGTTTTATCAAATGGCTCTGGTTTGGCTCTATTTGCGGGCGGGACAAGGGGCGCGAAAGCACTGATGGAGAAATAAAGGCATAATGGTAAGGAAAAAGTGATATATGCATCTTGAAAGTACAGGAATACTGAAAATTATAAGTTCAGCTGGAACAAAAAGTATGTTATGTACTGGAGAATTCCGGGAATCTGTGGGGAGTAATTGCGGGAAAAAAGGGAAAAGCGTATAATGCAAGAAAATAATGTTTTCACAGTGTAAAATAGAGGAGAGAACTATCATGCAGAAAATACTGATTGTAGAAGATGATACAAATATCAATAATCTGCTTCAGGAAGCATTATCCAAAGCAGGCTATTCCTGTGAGCAGGCGTTTTCCGGAACTGAGGCAAAGCTGCTTTTGAATATGCAGGAGCATAGCTATGCACTGGTGTTGCTGGATTTGATGTTGCCGGGAATTACAGGAGAAGCAGTTCTGGAGGAAATACGGAAAAAGGGAAATCTTCCGGTTATTGTTTTGACTGCGAAAGATGGCTTGGATGAAAAGGTAAAGGTTTTAACTAGTGGGGCTGATGATTATATAACGAAACCTTTCGAAATCAGAGAGGTACTGGCAAGAATTCAGGTACAGCTTCGTCATACAGAAGAAAAGGAAATAAAAGAATCTAATCTTTCGTTCAGAGAGATGGTATTGAACAAAGCTACTTTTCAGGTCAGCATTGGTGGAAAAATACTTCCTAAGATAACAAGACAGGAGTTTGCGATTTTAGAATTACTGCTCAGAAATCCGAAGCAGGTTTTCAGTAAAGAGGACATTTTTGAATATGCGTGGGACGAACCATATATGGGTGAAACAAAAACTCTGGATGTACATATAAGCAATATTCGTAAAAAGATAAAAACAGTTACATCTGAGGAATATATTGAAACAGTCTGGGGAATCGGTTATCGTCTTCATCTATAATCTTTACTCTTTTTTTACTATTTATTTGCGTTTGATTAGGATTATTCCTTTATGATAAATGCAGATAAGAAAAAGGAGATGAAAAACTTGAGCGAAATGTTATTGGAAACAAGAAATTTGACTAAGCAATATGGACACCATAAAGCTGTGGACAGTGTCAATATGCATATTAAAAAAGGTGCTATTTATGGTTTTATCGGTCGGAATGGAGCTGGGAAGACAACTTGTCTGAAGATGATCAGTGGACTTTCCAAGCCAACTTGTGGAGAAATCGAGATGTTCGGATACAAGGGAAAGGATTTGCAAAAAGTTCGATCACGGATAGGATGTCTGATTGAGGCACCGGGACTTTATGGAAATATGACTGCATATGAAAATCTGAATATCAAATGCAAGCTGTTTGGAATAAAGAAAAAAAGTTATATTGAAGAAATATTGAGAATTGTCGGTCTGGAGGATGTGGGAAAGAAAAAAACAAAACATTTTTCACTTGGAATGAAACAGCGTTTGGGAATTGGTCTTGCTTTGGTTGGAGAACCAGATTTATTAGTTCTTGATGAGCCAATCAATGGATTGGATCCACAGGGTATTGCAGAGATCCGGGATACGATTCAGAGACTTCAGAAAGAGAAGAATATGACAATATGCATTTCCAGTCATATTCTTGAGGAATTATCGAAGATTGCTACTGATTATGGAATTATTCATAATGGAAGTTTATTACAGGAAATTACAAGAGAAGAATTAATAAGAAGATGCAGTGAACGGATAGAGTTGACATTGGATCATCCGAAACAGGCGATTCCGGTGCTGGATTCTATGGGATTTACCAACTATCAGGTAACAGATAAAGAGCATATTCATATTTTTGAACGATTGAATGAAAGTGCAGCGTTGAATATGGAACTTGCAAAGTCAGGAATTCCGGTAAAAGGGATTTCCATAACCAGTGAAGAACTGGAAACTTATTTTCTGAATCTGACGGGAGGTGCGGATCATGCTTAATATAATAAAAATGAATTTATACTGGATGCTTAAAACCAAAAGTATGTATGTAATCTGGATCGTACTGGCAGCAATATTATTGATTACAACATCTTTATGCAAGACAGATTATGAGCTTTTGACTGAAAAGGATGCCATGAAACAGGAGCAGGTTACTGAACCTACTGTGGATAATATTAATGTGGGAATGATGGTAACGCTGCCTACGGAGCCGGGAGAAAAGGTGACGGTATATGATATCTTTTTTGCCAATTCCCAAGGAAAATTGTATGCACTGCTTTTGGTGATTTTTACTGTTCTGTTTTCAACAGCGGATATCAGTAGCGGATATATTAAGAATATAGGAGGTCAGGTTAGAAATAGAGGAACTCTGATTTTTTCCAGAGCAATTGCCTTGGCTGTCTTTACGGTACTGACAATGGCAGGTGCATTCTTATTTCAGGCAGCGGCGAATGGTATTGTTTTCGGGGAATTGGAATGGGGAAATACAAAGGCAATTTTATCTTATTTTGTGACTGAACTAGCTCTTCATTATGCACTTGTGCTGATTTGTATGGCGATTGCAATTATTTTGAAAAATAATGTAATCAGCATGGTCATTGCTGTCTGTCTTAGCATGAATGTAATGACCATTGTGTATGGGGTGATCAATAGTGCCATTCAAAAAATAGGAATTCAGAATTTCCAGATTTATAAGTATACGATAACAGGAAAATTATCACTGCTTCCTATGAATCCGAGTGGAAATGAGTGTTTGGCGGCATTTGGTGTGGCAATAGTGTTCATCGTTATGATGATATCAGTAAGCAGCGTTGTTTTTCAAAAGAGGGATATTTAACGGATGTATATCGTAATTGGGATATTAGCAGGAATTATTATCTTACAATTTATTATTATGTGGAAATACCAGCGGCAGGTGAAAGACATCTGCCGCCAATTGGCGTTTATGATGAAACATGACAGTAACATGTTGATTAACCATGAATTTGATGTGGGTGGAATAGGAAAGCTTTCTGACAAGTTGAATGAGCTTCTGGAACTGCGAAGAAAAGAGAAGCAGCATTATCAGGAGAAAGAAGCTCTGATTGCGGACACTTATACAAATCTTTCTCATGATATCCGCACACCACTGACATCTTTGGACGGATATTTCCAGCTAATGGAAGAATGTGAAAATATAGAGGATCAGAAACGTTATTTAAGCATTATCCACGAAAGAATTCATAGTCTGAATGAAATGTTGGAAGAACTTTTTATGTTTACAAAGTTAAAAAACGAATCTTACAGTTTGGAATTGACATTGTGCTGTATGAACCGGATTTTGAAAGAAACAGTTTTTTCATACTATGATGAATGGGTAAGAATGGAAATTCAGCCGGATATTCAGATTACGGAAGAACAGTTGTATATACATGGAAACAGGCAGGGACTCCGCCGTGTTATCCAGAATGTGATAAAAAATGGGCTGGATCATGGAGAAAAGAAGATTAGCATTGTGTTGGAACGTGATCAAAATCAGGCGGTGCTTAGAATCAGCAATCAGGTTACACATCCAGAACAGATTAATATAGATCAGGTATTTGAGCGATTTTATAAAGCAGATGTTGCCAGAAGTAAAACATCTACTGGATTGGGACTATCTATTGCAAAGGAGTTGGTTAGTCGGATGGATGGAGAGATTGAAGCAAAAATAGAAAAAAAAGAGTTTATTGTTGAAATGAACTTTCCGATTGCAACCGATGCTAAATAGTATTTTGCGACGTAGAGGTGGCGCCGATGACGGCTTATGAGATCATTTCGATTTTCATTGGGATATTAGCATTGTTGATGTCCTTTGGTAGCTTGATTGTAGCGTTGCTTGCCTTTCTCGATAAAGAGAAAAGCTCTTCGAGGAAGAGCAGACGAAAATAAAAATGCCTATCCTGTCTGCCAACAGGATAGGCGGTGTCCTTAAGGACATTCATTAACCTAAACTCGGAGCATCCACCTTTGGAGTGGGTGCTTTCTGTTTAATTAGATATTATCATCTTATGTTTGATAATTCACGAGGTTTCACTAATTTGGATAATTTTTTACGAGTCTGTGAAAGTTTTTCTGTAAATATGATTTTAAGGTCTTCTATGATAAAATATAAAATCATAGGAGGCCTTATTTTATGGCAAGAGAAAAGAAACCGGTACACAAAGTACAAATGACTGAAGGAAAAAGAAATATCATTCGTCAGCTCCTTGAAGAGTATGACATTGAATCCGCGCAGGACATGGAGTCTATCCAGCAGAGAATTGTGGAGAATGGAAAGAAGGGCAAGGCAACATGGCTCTATATTGACGAGTTCCATGTCTTACTTAATTCTGAATACTCTGCGAAGTATTTACAGCAGCTTTGGAAGAAAGTAAGAAAGCAGGGCGGTCTTTGCACAGGTATCACGCAGAATGTCGTGGATCTTCTCCAGAACTATACTGCAACTACAATGCTGGCAAACAGCGAGTTTGTGGCACTTCTTAAACAGGCAAATACTGATAGTTTCAAAATGGCAGAGGTTATTGGAGTGTCAGATGCACAGCTCCGCTTCGTAACAAACAGCCAGTCTGGTATGGGACTGTTAAAGTGTGGTAATGTGGTTATTCCGTTTGATAATCAGATTGGAAAGGATACGAGCCTTTATAAGCTGTATAATACCAACATCCATGAGAAGATTGTGGAACAGAGGGCTAAAAAAATAGCTGTGAAATAAGCAACTGGTTTTCTTAATGAAGTACTATGTATTTTATGGTACAATATCGTCTGTGAGGTAAACTGTACTTTACAGACGATATTCACATTATTAGAAATAAATATTTATGGTGAGAGAAAAATGAAAACATATAGCGAAATATTTGATATGAATAGGTATCCAAAATTTGACGAAAAACATCGACCAAAGGATACAGCCCCCTGTGTTTGTTTATCAGGAAAGATGTACAAAGAATGTTGTAAAGATGAGATTGAAGAAAGTAAATGTAACAAAGAAAATAGTGGAATTAATTATGAACTAGAATGTTTATATGGAAGAAAATATTCAAAACTAACTAGTAGAAAAGTTTATAAAAAAGATATTGTAAAAAAGAATTTTTCATATTGTTTAGCATGTAATATTTATGGAAATTGTTCTAAAGATAATATCAGATATTCTCATACTCTTTCTAAAGGAGTTGTTTTGAAAAATTTATGTAATGGAGATAATAATTATGTGAAACAAATAGATGATTATGTAATGATTAATGATACAAATAAGGGTTATGATGAAAGGTTTAATGATGTTGATGTTGATAAAGCAAGTATAACAGTTTCATTTTGTAAAACGCATGATGAATTGTTGTTTGAAGACATTGAAAAGGATGGGTGTAAAGAATACACTCAGACAGAAATTCAAAATCTTGAATATGCATTAAAGGCAATTACGTTTGAAATATATGATATTGCATTTGAAATAGACTATTTGGCTGAATTAGTTAAAGAAAATGTAGATGTTGTATATGATAGTCCGAATTATTCTCGTTATTTTGAAGACTATGAAATTAAATTAAGTTTAATGGAACCATATTTAGAATTAGCTAATAGATTGATTTATGATATTAAGCAGATGAAAGAATCTAGAGTATCTTCAAAGCTAGTAACAAAGTACATTTCATTAAAATATAATAGAGTTGAATATTCATTATCAGAGATTATTGATGGGTGTTTAGTTAATGTAATAAACGCATCTAAACCATATATTATTATTTCGTTTTATCCTGATAAAAAATATGGTGATCAAGAAATATGTGAATTGGTTGAGAATTATTTAAAAAAACCCGAAAGAAAAAATTTAAAACGTATAACAGAACACATTATCTCAAATTCAAAAAATATTTATTTTAATAAAAAGACAATAGAGCATCTTAATAAAAAGGCACTTAGTAATCTCTATTGGGCGCATCGAAATGGAATTGGGGATAATAGGGTTAGTAACAATTTTGGTGATATTATGATGAAGGTGTTCTATAAATAATAATTACTTTAGATATCGAAATTAAGATTTGATATTGAATCAATTGTTTATTTATGGGGGGATAAAGAAAAAGGAGAACAAAATAATGCATATACTTGAATGGAATATAAATCAAGCCACAAACATATCGAATAAAAATTTAATTCCAGGATTTGTTGTTGATGAAGTTATTAAGAATAATCCAGATATATTTATATTTACTGAATTTGCAAAAACAAGAAATTATATAGATGTTGAAAGTAAACTTAAAAAAAATGGGTTTGATTGTGCGGTTACAAATAATGATGCTTGCAAACAAAATGATGTTTTGATTGCATGGAAAGATGATAAATTTGGGATAGATAGAGACAAGATTGAAAAACCTCTAGCAATTGATGATATGCCTGAAGTTTTAATTGTTCCACTAAATTGGATGGGCATAAAATTTATAGTTGCTGGATTAAGAATTAAATTATTTAACAATGATTATTTGAAGAGAAAAAAACAATTAGAAAATGTGATGGATTTAATTGGTAAACAATTTTCTGATTACAAATATTGTATTATTGGTGGTGATTTTAACAATAATAAGTCTGATTATAAAAGTTGTCAGTGGAGAGATAAATGGAGCTTAGGTGTAATAGATTCCATAGCAAAAAATAATAATTGCATTAGAAAGACACCTGATTCTAGCAACGGGTCGAGCATATACCAAAAAAATAATTATATTTTATTTCAAGAAGATCATTTTCTTGTCTCTAAAGGAATTGAAGTAAATGATGTTCATTATTGTAGAAATTTTGCAAAATGTAATTCTGATATATATCTACATGGGGAGGATTTTCAAGTATATAATTCGCAAATAAGAACTGTTACTTGGACAATTCCGTTTGGTTCAGGAGTACCAGATCATGCTATGTTAATAGCGGATTTCGAAATGGTAGAGTGTGAAGAAAACAAGGATGAACCCAAATAACAAGATTAATTATGAATATAGATATGTGTGTAAAATAGCAACAAAAACAATTTACATAAGCCATTTGGACTAACCATCCGGATGGCTATTTTTTTACCCTTTTTGGGGTAATGGATGTAGAAAGAAGGTGAGAAAATTGAAAATCAAAAAGGTCGATGACAAGCCTATGGTGATTCATACCAAGAAGATAGCAAAGCTTCATACACATGAACCAAAGAAAGCTTCCATCAAAGCTTCCAACATTTACACGGTTGACCGCAGTCCGAAGATTAAAGGGTCGAAGATCGCAACTACTGAAAACAAGAAGTTTCGGAGGAGTACGATTCATCCAGTTGATAATGCAAAGAATGGAATGTTCAGGCAGTACCGGGCAGCATTAAAGGAATCCAAACAGTCCATTAAGACAAAGAATTCTTCCATTAAGGTTGCAGGCGCAGCCGGGGCACAGACGGCGTTAAGTCAGATGGAAGGCGGTGAGGAAGTCAGGGATGCGGCAAATATTGCTTATGTTGCAACAAGACCGGTAACGGGAACTGCATCCAGGGGAGCAGAACTTTTCAGACGAAAGGCACTGGCTGAGAAAAGAAAGCGGATTAAAAAAGTGGAAGCCGGAAAGAAGCTTGCCAAGAAAACAGCAAAAGAAACTGCTAAGACCGCTGCAAAGGAGGCACCCAAAGATACTGCCAAGGCAGCTGCAAAGGAAGGTGCAAAAGTAGCAGCAAAAGTTGGAACCACTGTTGCAGGAACAGCAGCCGGAGCAGAGACAGGTCCGTATGCTCCTCTGATTGGTATTGCTGTGGGTAAGGCGGTTGGAGATAAGATTGATAAGATGGATGCCCAGAGAAACAGCAGAAACCGAAAGATCAAGTTCTTTCTTGATAAGATGAAAGCAGAAGGGGAACAACAGGACAGTTTTGCAAAGCTGGTTAAGGACTTGTTTGTCAACAAAATGGCACTATCCATAAAAAAGATTATGGTTGCAGTGGGAGGATTTTTGCTGGTACTTGTGTGAATATTAACCCCCTATTATGGGGTGGGTATAAGGTGTATAGAGTAAAAATATGTGGATAAATAGAACTGGATATACAGTGAAAGGTGGAAAGTGTATATGAGGTCAGAGGAAAAAATAACAAAAGAGGCTGTACTGATTAGATATTATAATGTATTATTTTATTTATTTTTTAGAGCTGGAATAGATGATTTTAAGAGACAATGTCTAGTAAATAGGATCGATGCAGGGGAAAGTGTGAGATTGAAACAAATACAGGAATGGTGTCATTGCCATCAAATTCCATTTAAGACCAAATTTATTTATAGAAAAGATTTCCCACTTAAAGCTAATTTGTGGAACCTATATTCGTATTGCAGATTTAGAATTCAGTTAATCTATATGAAAAGAGCAAATTAAAAATCTAATATGATATTACTTTGGATGTATGTTTATAATTCATAAATGAGGTAATACTGAAAAGAGAAAACATGCTATTTCTAGAATGAAAAAATGTGAATAACATTCACAATGTGCATCATATTCAACCTGATAATGTTGACATCTAAATGAAATTTGATATAATGTAAATGTAACTAAAGTGAATATTACGACCGCAGGCGAAAGGGGAAATAGTATGATAGCTGATTGTATGCCTTTTGAGTATGGACGTAGGGACGGGACGATATTGAGTGAAGAAGAATTTTATTCAGAGCACCAAGATATTGTGATTACTCCGGCACAGAATGAAAGGTTAAAACAAAATTTAGAAAGACAGTGTATTTTGGCTTTAAAGGAATTCGGAAATAGGGACTATATTATATTACAAGGTTTTTGTCGAACATTTATTTATAAGGACGATGAAACACAAGAATTATATTTAAAGCCGTTAGAAATAGATATTAGAGTTTTTTTTCGAAAAATTACGCCAATCTTATTGATATATGATTTGAGAACGGCGGCATAGGTTATTAGGTGAAAATAGATATATGTCAATGGTATTCAAGGTAATCAATTATAAAATAGAATATAGAGAATGACAGTTCATGTAATGATGGACTGTCATTTAGAAGAAAAGGAGGATACTTATGAACGATTTGAGAGATAAAAACTCAATGAATGAACTTTCAATGGTTGATTTATTTGATACAATTGATAATGTTGGTAAAAATAATGACGACAATGATAAAATTATAAGTCAAATTAGAGAACAGGTGATTTGCATATTTAGTTCTAAGTTGAGAAAAAAAAGAGAGAAGCAAAGGAAAGAAGCTATGCTTCATAGATACAAAGCTTATGTAGAAAGCTTACAGACATTATTAAAAGAACAAATGAAGATGATTGATAACCTTCTAGAAGACGATGACAATGATATTGCGGATAAATTTTTAACTTTAAAGAAAGAACTTTTAGAATATAGTACACAAGCATATGAATTGGATTTGCAAGATATGTCAGAAGTATTAAATCGAAAAGAGCAAACCGTGTATCAATATGTAAATTTTTATGACTTGATTGACAATTATAGTTCGGCATCTAAAAGATTTTTTGCAATAAAAGAGGAGGATCAAAATAGTAAAAGGAAATGTTATAATAGGCAAGAAAATGCCTTGATTTTATCAAGATGGAAGACGTATTATTATTTGACGATTTCATTAGAAAAACAAAGAGATTACAATGAAAAATTTATAACATATTATTTAAAGAAAAATTCCCAAGAACAGGACGAAAAGTTTTTACCAAAATTAAGCGATTATTATGCAGCAGATTTTCAAGGTCAATTTTCTAAAAATATATACTGCCAGAGAAAACGATTAAAATTAACTCAAAAGCAATTGCAAGATAAGAGTGGTGTTAATCGTACGATGATTGCGAAAATTGAAAAAGTACAGCAACCAACAACTTTAGATACTGCTATAAAATTATTGTCCTCATTGAACTTGGGGATTACGATATATCCCTTGAGTGAGTATAGTGGAAATTCTTTGAAAGGATAAGAAGAGAGGAAATTAAATGCCTAAATCGATTAGAACTATACGAAATATACTAGTTATATTTATTTTTGTAACTTTAGTAGTACAGTTTTTTCCATATATTTCGTCTGGAATAGCTGATAAAATTAAAGTAACAGATGCACAATTAAGTAATTTTCTGACATCATTGGATATAACTCTTTCAACTTTGTTAGTCTTGTATTCTTTGATGGAACAAAAATTAGCAGAAAAAAGATGTGTATATAATTTTACAGTTGTGGAAAATAGTTTGAGTTTAGAAAAATATAGAAGGTATTCAACTGAGAGAAAAAGCACATTTGCTTATGTGTGTGAAAGAGAAAATGATAATATAGATAGACCATATTATGGAATGGAAGTTGAATTAGAAGAAGATGCTTTAGGTAGTGTAGGGATTCCTTTGTGTATGAAAGTATCCACAAAACTAAATGGGAAAAGTATTGATTTTTTGGATGTAAGAATATATGCCGTAAGACAAGGAAAGGTAGAAACATCAGAAAGGCTGGGAAAAGGGATAAAGATAGAGAAACCCATAGAGGACGGAAAAGAATTTTTAATAAGGATTTTGTTAGAGTGTAATAATCAGATGCAAAATATTTTATCAGAGAGCCGAATCTACTTAAGTTTTAAATTAACCTTAACTGATGACAGAGAGAAAAAATATAATAAGTATATTTTTTTAACTGTACAAAACAATGCGATGGGAGAAAGTAATATTTTATCAATATCATCAAAAAATTCTTGGATATCATACATAGGAAAAATGATAAAACAACATTATCGGTTAACCAAATAATATTAAATTATTTCAATTTGAAGAGAGATAAGAGGACAGACGGATGGTCTGTCCTCTTGCTTGTTGAAGTAGAACTATCATTAAAAAAATATAAAGGATACGTATAATGTAAGATGCTTTGCGGATAATCATTATGAGAATATAACCATGGATGCATCATAGCTGTTTCCGGATGATCTCAGCAGTAAGGTGGCACCATTTGACTCAGCGGATATGAAACCATTTTCCATGGGATATTTGAGCGGGTTCTACGCGGATCTGCCGGATGTGGATTATGGTGTGTACAGGGATAAGATAGCGCAGGTGACAGGTGATATGGCGTATGATGTGATGATGAGTAAGATAAAGCATCATCTATGTACATACGATGCTATCGGTGAACCGGAGGAGCCATTGTCAGAAACGATGGATATAAAGATCACTGGAGCAAAGACTGGGTTGTTTCCGGTGTGGCTTTTGTCGTACAAGAACGGAAAACGTATTGCATATGCGGCGGTAAATGGCAGCACAGGAAAAGTGGCTGCGGACATACCGCTTGATATCGGCAAGTTCCTGCTGGGATGCCTGATAGGAGTGGCTCCATTATACTTTTTGCTGAACTTATTTCTTACGGTGAGACCTGGCGTTCTGCTGGCATTTGTATCTGCGATAGGTGCGCTTGTGACCATGATATATTGCGATGAGATGGAGAAGATAGCGGATGTAGAGACACATGAAAATGATCTGGGATTCTTTGCAAGGCACACACTCAATGCAAAGAAAAGTGGAGGCAGGAAGAAAAAGCTACAAACAAAAAAGCTACAAACAAAAAAGCCGCAAAAAAACATAAAAAGAAAATTAAAAAATAAGATAACTTCATTTGTGAAGTTTTCCTGTTTCATTGAAGTCATACAGCTTATAGCGTTCATGATAGTATTATTATGCCTGAAGTTTGATATAAATCCATTTCTTTTTAACTGGGATATTATGGGAAAGGCCAGTTATGTTGTGGCATGCATCTCGTGTCTGGTTGCCATCTATGGCGCAGTAAAAGGCATAGTAAATGTGAGGAGAGTAAAAAGAAAAAGTGGCGTCATGGGATTATTTATTGCATTTGCCACCATTCTTTCTGTAGCGGTCGTGTTGATAAAACCGGTTATGGACAAGTATTATTATGGATGCGTGCTCCTGGTGTGTGCTGCAACCATTCTGACGCTTATAGATCTGGTGATCAGCCACAACCGGATGTCCACAAGACCACTTCCACAGTTTGAGTACAAGGGAGGTGATCATCGTGCGTAGAGCGGTAATTGCCAGAGTGATGATCACTGTGATGATCATGCTGTCGTTTCTGGTTGTGGGGTCTGATTGTGCAGTACATGTTCACGCATCTGAGAAGGATCAGGATGATTCGTACAGTTACCACCATAAAGTGATAATCAAGGACTATGCAGATGTGTTGACTAAAAGTCAGGAAGAACAACTGATGGAGACTATGCAGGAGACAGCCCGTTATTGTAATGTATTATGCGAGATATCGGAATTTGCATTCCATTCTTCAGCGTACCATGCTGAGTCATCCTACAAAAGGGAATTGGGCACCCTGGATGGTGTTATGTTCCTCATTGATTTGTATAATAGACAGATATACATCTATTCTTATGGCGAACCGTATAAGATCATCACCAAGACAAATGCGTATACGATAACAGACAATGTCTATGAATATGCAAGTGAAGAGAAATATTTTGAGTGCGCAAATGAGGCATTCAAGCAGATAAATATGCTGCTGGTAGGAGAGCAGATAAGCCGTCCCATGAAGCATATCAGCAACATACTCCTTGCAATAATATTTTCTATATTGCTTAATTATCTTCTGCTGAAGAAGACGTCAAAGGTATATGACATGGGGACAAAAAATCTACTTACCGGCACAAAGGTTTCATATAATATGAATCATAAATATGATATGCTCACTGAAACGAGAAGTACAAGATCCGGTTCCGGCGGCCATGGCGGAATTGGTGGAGGCGGCTTTGGAGGCGGAGGCATCGGTGGAGGTGGCGGTGGCCACAGTTTCTAGTCAAAGAGAAGAAAATCTGACAAAATATAAACGATGAAAAATGCTGTGAAGAATTTTCGAAATTCACAGCATTTTATTTTCATAAGGAGGGACCCACGTAAGTGGGAGGATTCCTTGTGAAGTACGCAGACGTCGCGCGAAGCGCCTTACATGCGTCTGCTCCTTTTGTAACGTTTTTCAATTATACTGGTCTTATATGTGAAGGGAGGTAAAAAACTTGGCGTCAGGAAAAGAAAAAAATGGAATAGAAGAAATATACGAAAAGTACTACAAAGACGTATATCGTTTTGTGCTGGCACTGTCTAAGAATCCCCACATAGCCGAAGACATAACACAGGAGACATTTGTTAAAGCGATAAAAGCTGTGGATCGGTTCAAAGGAGACTGTGATATAAAGGTCTGGCTCTGTCAGATAGCCAAGAATACATACTTTACATATGCGGGCAAACAGAACCGGGAGCAGGTGGACGTTGACGCGGTAAATAACCGGTCAGAGTCACAGGCTGCACTTATGGGGGCTGCGGAGTATGATTTCATATCTGAGTCGGTTGAGGATAGCGGCGTATTCAAATTCTATCTCGGGGAGCAGGGGCTGACATCACTTGATATATTTGGAAATGCAAGGTCGTGGATGTCAAGTGAGGCGTATCAGAGCTTTGGAGGATATAGAGAGGGCGCGGCTGTCCCTCAGACAGAACATGAGGATACAGGCAGTTCAGATATATACTATGGCGATGAGGAGCCAAGAGTTATAAATAAGATTGTGTATTGTCACAAGGATGGAACCGTGGTTGCGACTCTCTGGGAGGAGAGCCAGAATCTGCCGATCCTGAACAGTGAAAAATAGAATGTGTATGCCACATAAAACTCACATTACAAATAATTAAAGTAAAAACCACCCTTTTTTGCCATTTAATTGAATGATCCATGATATACTAGCATTGTGCATGACGTTCACGCTGTATTTAAAGGGGTATTGCCCCAGTTATGAAAAGGATAGTAAGCTAAATGGGAAATAAGAAAAAGATGGTGTTCAACGTATTGTTCCTGGTTCTCATATTTGCCGGAACGATATACGGAGTGTTTCACGGCGAGGATATAGGACAGATATCTGATATACTTCAGACGGTGAATCCTTGGTGGCTCATACCGGGAGTGGTATGTGTTGTGGTATTTATATGGGGAGAATCAATTATCATTCATTATATGATGCGAAATCTTGGAGTGAAGGTAGGCAGGGGAACCTGTTTCCTGTTCTCGTCGGTTGGATTCTTCTTTAGCTGTATTACACCATCTGCATCAGGCGGACAGCCTGCGCAGATATATTATATGAAGAAAAAGAAGATACCGATCCCGGTGTCCACACAGGTACTGCTCATAGTGACGATCACGTACAAGCTGGTACTGGTGCTACTTGGACTTGGAATCGCTATATTTGGACAGAAGTTTATACATACTTATATAGATGATGTGCAGTGGGTGTTCTATCTGGGACTTGTGCTGAACGTGGTGTGTGTGGCAGGTATGGTGCTGTTCGCATTCCATCCGTCACTTGCCAAGGCATTTGTTGTGAAGGGCAGCAGACTTCTTGAGAAGATGAGACTCCTGAGACACAAGAAGTCCCGTGAGGAAAAGCTTGCAGCATCGATGGAGAAATACAACCAGACTGCGGATTATATGATGGGACATTTCGGGATGCTGGTGGTAGTGTTCATTATAACAGTTGTGCAAAGATTCTCACTATTTGCAGCGACATGGTTTGTGTACAAGGCATTCGGACTTGCGGGGGCATCTGCAGGACTTATCATACTGATGCAGGGAGCTATAGCTGTTGCGGTCGATATGCTTCCACTTCCAGGTGGTATGGGAATCAGTGAGAAGCTGTTCATGGAGATGTTTTTGCCGATATTTGGAAGCAAATTGTTGCTGCCGGGTATGATACTCAGCAGAGGTCTGGGATATTACACGGAGCTGATAATCAGTGCGGTATTTACGATCGTGGCAAATTTTGTGATTGGGAGAAAGACTGATGAAACCAAGATCAGAGATGAGCATGGAGCTCTATGAGATGATGCTTGACCGGGGATATCCCGAGGAGTTCTGTGATCTCATATCAAAGAATCTGAATACGGATTTTACGGCGGGCAGGATGATGGGCTATCTGTCGCATTATCAGGAGCTGCCTCTTGAGGAGATTGTGGATGAGATGTTGTCCATTCTCGCAGACCGGAACCGTATCATGCAGAAGAAGCAGCTTGAGAGCAACAATGCCGAGTGGAACCGTTTTCTGGAGGAAGGCTTCGGACTGGATGAAGATGATGAATAATCTTTATAATAGTTGAGTTACTTAACTGGTAAAATCTGTCGTTATATGGTACAAATATTTATAGAAAAGTATATGGAAAAAGGATTGATATAATGACGGAAAATGAAGCTAATCAGAGCGCTGAGGAACAGGAGAAAAAGGTACAGAGTGAGATAGAAGAGACCCTGGCCGGGGCCGGTATTGGTATGTGGACCATGGTGCTCATGAACGACGGCAGATCCATGCTGTATGCGAACAAGAAGATGAACGCTCTTCTTGGAACGACTGATGATCTGTCGCCTGAAGATAGATATGTAAAGTGGATAGCAGGCATTACTGAGGAGTCACAGCAGGCCACCGCTGAATACATGGAGACCATAAGACGCGACGGCAAGGCTGAGGTTATATATACCTGGATGCATCCAACCAGAGGACTGTTGCACATAAGATGTGGCGGTGTTCGGGACAGGAGTTTTACCGATGGCATCAAAGTCAGAGGCTACCATCAGGATATAACCGCTGTGCGCAATGCGGAACAGGCTCACAAGGAGGAACTCCGGGAGCAGGATTCGGTTATCGAGGCTGTTAGCAGCATATATTTTATTGTGTGGATATTCAATCTTCAGACCGGTAAGGTGCGGGTTATCAAGGAAGGTGATACCTTCAGAAAGCCGGCACAGAATGCGGATTACGAAGCAGGAAAGACAATAGAAAATGTGATAAATGACTGTGTGGTTGAAGAGGATCGTGAGCAGATGCGCAGATTCTACAATCTGGACAGGCTGGCGGAGAAACTCAGGACGGAGAAGAGCGTCAGTAAGGATTTCCGGGACACTTTATATGGCTGGTGCCGTATAACGGCGATTCCAGTCAGGACGGATGAGGAGAGTGAACTCACCCGTATACTCATAGGTGTTCAGGAGATCGACGAGGAGAAGAAGGAGGAGATCCGTGCCCAGAAGCTGCTTGCCGAAGCTTACGAAGAGGCCAAGCGTGCAAATACAGCGAAGACGGAATTTCTTTCACGCATGTCACACGACATAAGAACACCTATCAACGGAATCCTTGGAATGTCACGAATTGCCGAACAGTGCATAGATGACAGGGACAGAGTGATGGATGCGCTGTCCAAGATAGATGATGCTGGAAAACAGCTTGAACTGCTCATCAACGATGTGCTTGATATGAGCAGACTTGAGAGCGGAAGAACGGAGCTCACCAGTGAACCGTTTGACATAATAAAGGTTTTGAGAAGTGGATATGATCCAATCCTGGTCATGGCACAGGAGAACGATGTGAAGCTTACGGGTGCTCATTTCAATATAAAGCACAACATGGTTATAGGCAGTCCGCTTCATCTTCAGCGGATCTCTCTCAATATACTGACAAATGCCATCAAGTACAACAAGCCGGGCGGAACGGTAGAGGCGTGGATGGACGAGATACCTGTAGACGGCAGGCATTCCAATTATGTGTTCAGGATAGCTGACACAGGAGTTGGAATGAGCCAGGAGTTCATCAGCCACCTGTTTGAGCCATTTTCAAGGGAGCACACTGATGCGGGAACAAAGTATCAGGGAACAGGTCTTGGCATGGCTATTACCAAGGAGCTTCTCGACCTCATGGGTGGAAGCATAGAGGTTGATAGTAAGCCGGGTGTGGGTTCTACATTTACCATGAAGATACCATTTGAGATCTGTACAGATGTCGTTGAGCCGGAGAAGCCAGAGGATCACGAGGCAGTCAGACTTGATGGAATGAAGATACTGCTGGTTGAGGACAATTCGCTCAACATGGAGATAGCAACATTTATGGTGGAGACGGCTGGTGCTGTTGCCACAACTGCGGCAAATGGCCGTGAGGCTGTTGAGATATACAGATCACATCCGGCTGGAAGCTTCGATGTGATACTCATGGATGTGATGATGCCGGAGATGGATGGCCTTGAGGCCACCAGGCAGATAAGAAGCTCAGACCTTGAGGATGCCGGAACCATTCCGATCATTGCCATGACTGCAAATGTATTCGCAGAGGATGTGAAGAAGTGCAAGGCGGCGGGCATGAATGAGCACATAGCAAAGCCACTTGATGAGGATAAGGCATTACATATAATTGCGGGATACAGACATTAAACACAATAAGATACACGATTAAAGAGATAATGATACAGTAAGTAAAAAGCAGTCTGCGGACATCGCCAGTGTTATACATGGTGATGATCCGTCAGACTGCTTTTTATTAATTATATTGAAATGTCTGTCTAGCCGATGCCTCCGAGAAGGATACCAAGTATCAATACAAGGAGACATACAGGACAGTAGATGTATTTGCATATAGGCACGAACTTCTCTGTGAACTTCTTTTCCCTTCCGGTGTTGACCTGTGTCTCAACATATTTCTTGCCACATACCCAGAAGAACATGATTCCGGCAAGTCCTGCGCCAAGTGGGCAGATGTAGATGGACAGTACATCCATCCAGTCAGATACGATACCCTGTATACAGATGGATACCACAACTGCTATGACACCGATGATGGCACATGCAGGTTTTCTGCCAACTCCAAGCTTCTCCTGCACCGTTGCGATTGGTGCTTCGTACAGGTTGATTAGTGATGACAGTCCCGCCATGAACACAGCCACAAAGAAGAGTATGGCAACAATATAACCGCCAGGCATGGACTTGAACAGGCATGGCAGATAGATGAACAGCAATCCCGGGCCGCCCTGGTTGAGCTGTGCTCCGGCAGTTGCCATGGCAGGTATGATTACCAGTGCGGCAAGCATGGCAGCAATCGTATCGAAAAGTGCAACACGTCCGGCAGCCTCCGGTATATCCTCATCGTCTGGCAGATATGAGCCGTATATCAGAGTTCCGTTTCCCGCAACTGAGAGTGAGAAGAATGCCTGTCCCAGCGCAAATATCCATGTCTTTGGATCTGCAAGTACCTTTGGCTCTATTCGGAAGATGTATTTGTATCCCTCTATGGCTCCCGGCTGGCATGCCGCATATATGGCCAGGATGATGAACAATACGAAGAACGCCGGCATCAGGACCTTGTTGGCCTTCTCAATACCGTTGCCCACGCCGAACATAAGGATGGTGATTCCGATGGCAAGTGCAATGATCTGCCATGCATTGTTGCCAAATGAAGATGCCATTCCGCCGAAGCTTGAAGCAAAGCCGTCTATATCCTCCGGTGACAGTGTGCTTCCGGTGAAAGCTCCGATCATGTATTTCAGTATCCAGCCCATGACGACCGTGTATCCGATGGCCATTGCCAGTGCGCCGAGCACAGGTATGCCGCCCAGCAGTTCACCGAGCTTTCGCTTGCCCTTTTTCTCCATGGCGATTCCAAATGCATCGATTGGACCGGATCTTGTAGCTCGTCCGAAGCTCATCTCTCCGATAACTCCGGTGAATCCGATGAGTACCACAAATATAAAATATGGTATGAGATAGGATCCGCCGCCGTATATGGAGACTCTTGTAGGGAACATCCAGATGTTGCCCATGCCCACGGCAGAGCCGATGCAGGCCAGGATGAAGCCCCATTTGTTGTTAAAAGATTCTCTCTTTTTCATGTATAATTCCTCCCAAATGTGTTCGTTACCGCATTGGCGGATCTCTCTCATAGTCCGTAAATTACGTTAACTTAATTAATATACATGAATATCATTTGGAAGTAAATTAAATAATGTGGACATGACTTAAAACATAGCTGCAAAAGCAAGAATTTAATTGAAAAATAACCGGCAGGTGGCGTACAATGTACCAGAAAAATGGAAAAAGTTATTTGAATATTATCTGAGAGGTGAGAAGATTGACAGAGGACAGATATGAACATATAGTACATCCATTTCCCCCACTATACGACGAGAAATCAAGGATACTCATACTGGGAAGCCTGCCATCGGTGAAGTCCAGGGAGCAGATGTTCTTCTACGGACATCCGCAGAACAGATTCTGGAAGGTCATCAGCAGAGTGCTTGGCGAGAAACTTCCGGTGACCATAGATGAGAAGAAAGCCATGCTGCATGCACACCACATAGCCCTGTGGGATGCGATCTACAGTTGTGACATCATAGGTTCAAGCGACAGCAGTATAAAGAATGTTACGCCCACGGATCTGTCGAAGATAGTGGAAGCTTCCAAGGTCACAAAAGTGATATGCAACGGCAAGACCTCAGGAAAGTATTATGCAAAATATCAGCAGAAGATACTTGGCATAGAACCTGTTGTACTTCCGTCCACAAGCCCGGCAAATGCTGCGTTTTCGGTGGATAAGCTGGTTGACATCTGGGGTGCTGAGATACCGGATATATGCAAATTATAGACAGAAGATAAACTCATACATAACATTTTCAAAAGCTTTCTGTAGAATGATGTACAACGAGTGAGAATATGTTATCATAGAGACCGCAGCCGGATGGAGTCAGATATCCGCTGTGAATATAGAATACTCATAATGAAGTTAAAAGGAGAGAGAAGAGATGGCATTAAGTTTTATCGAGATACTTAAGGTAGTATTCCTTGGTATCGTGGAAGGAGTCACAGAGTGGCTCCCGATCAGTAGCACAGGACATATGCTTCTTGTGGATGAATTTATCTCACTGAATGCGAGCACTGATTTCAAGGAAATGTTTTTCGTGGTGATACAGCTTGGAGCGATACTTGCTGTCGTGACCATATTCTGGAATAAGATGTGGCCTTTCCAGCTCAAAGACAAGACACAGCCTGTCATGAAGAAAGATACCTGGAGTATGTGGTTCAAGACAGTTGTTGCATGTATACCTGGAGCGATAGTTACGATACTGTTTGATAATTACATAGAGGCGCATTTGCACACAGCGGTTGTCATAGCGATTGCCCTTATTTTCTATGGAATAGCATTTATTGTGATTGAGAACTGGAACAAGACCAGAACACCGAAGGTTGAGACGCTGAACGACATAACATACAAGACAGCATTTCTTATAGGTATGTTTCAGGTGCTCTCCATCATACCGGGTACATCCCGTTCAGGTGCCACCATCATAGGCGCTCTGCTCATCGGTGTATCAAGAGTGGCAGCAGCGGAGTTCACATTCTTCCTTGCGGTTCCGGTTATGTTCGGACTCAGTGCTCTGAAGATGATCAAATTCGGACTGTCATTTACAAGTGCTGAGTTCGCTATACTTATTATAGGTTGTGTCGTTGCATACCTTGTATCCATTGTTGTCATCAAGTTCCTGATGAGCTACATCAAGAAGCATGACTTCAAGATATTTGGCTGGTACAGGATCGTGCTCGGAGTTATAGTTCTTGCATATTTTGCCTTATTTGCATAGCTTATAAATAAATAAAATCAAAAATTGCATAATATATATAGTATGTGCTATAATGCCCATGAATTGTGCATTATAGCACATATTAACATTGTGATAAAATTTTATGGGAGAAGAAAGATGGCAAAGGTTTCAATCATCATTCCAACATATAACGTAGAGATGTATCTGGTGGAGTGTATGGATAGTGTTGTAAATCAGACATTGAAGGATATAGAGATCATATGTATCAATGACGGATCTACAGATAGTTCACTTGAAATATTAAAGGGATATGCGGAGAAAGACGACCGTATCATTATTGTTGACAAGGAAAATGGCGGTTATGGAATAGGCATGAATATCGGTCTTGATAAGGCTACAGGTGAGTATATTGGTATAGTTGAGCCTGACGATTTTGTGCCACTTAATATGTATGAGGAACTGTACAACAAGGCGGTTGAGAACGACCTTGACCTTGTAAAGGCAGATTTCTATAGATTTAAGCGCAACGATGACAATGGCAACATGACTTTGGTGTACAACCACTTGTCACCGAATGCAGAGGATTATAATGTTGTGTTCAATCCAAGCGAGACACCAAGTGCGATCCGTTTCATTATGAACACATGGAGTGGAATTTACAAGAGAAGCTTCATAGAGGAGTATCATATCAGACACAACGAGACTCCGGGAGCATCATTCCAGGACAATGGTTTCTGGTTCCAGACATTTATATATGCCAAGAGAGCTATGATAGTGAACAAGCCATATTATATGAACCGCAGAGATAACCCGAATTCATCTGTTCACAGCAGAGAGAAGGTATACTGTGTCAATGTTGAGTATGATCACATCAGAGATATACTTGTAAAGGATCCCGAGATCTGGGAGCGTTTCAGAGGCGTATACTGGCTCAAGAAATACCACAATTACAACGAGACGATCAGGAGAATCGGACCTGAATTCAAGAAGGATTATATAAGAAGATACAGCTCCGAGTTCAAGAGAGCAATGGAGATGCAGGAGATTGATCAGACTATATTTACAAAGCTTGAGTGGGCGAACATCCAGTTTATCATCAAGTCCCCTGACGATTACTATTATACAAGAATCGCATGTACAGATCGTGAGCGCAAGCTTGAGAGAGAAGTCAGGAGACTCCGTGGTCTGGTTCATCAGACCCGTGCAGATCTGGACAGAGTGAAGAAGACACCTACATTCAGGATCGGTGCGGTCATTATGTTCATACCTAGAAAGATCAAGAGTTTATTTAGTCGAAACAAATAGAGGTAAAGCTATGGGTACAAAGGTATCAGTTATTCTTCCTGTTTACAATGTGTCTGATTATCTGCGCCAGTGCATGGACAGCATAGTGGGTCAGACACTTAAGGATATAGAGATCATTTGCGTGGATGATGGCTCCACAGATGATTCTCTGGCGATATTGAAGGAATATGAGGCGAAGGATCAGCGTGTAAAGGTTATACAGCAGGCAAATGCCGGAGCCGGGGCAGCGAGAAACAAAGGTCTTGAGATCGCGACCGGAGAGTATCTTTCATTTCTGGATTCCGATGATTTCTTTGAGCCGGACATGCTGGAAAAGGCATGGAGCAAGGCTCACGAGACCAGAGCTCAGGTAGTTGTGTTCAGATCAGATCAGTATAGAGAGGATCTTCAGGAATTTGTTCAGGTCAGATGGACACTTCACGAGAAGGAGCTTCCACCGTACAGACCAATGTATTTTCGTAATTTCACGGGAAATATATTCAAGGTATTTGTGGGATGGGCTTGGGATAAGCTCTTCAGCAGGGAATATGTTGAGGAGAACCATTTCCGATTCCAGCAGCTCAGAACTTCGAATGATATGCTGTTCGTATTTTCAGCGATAGCATTTGCAACAAATATAGAGATAGTGGACGAGGTGCTTGCACACCAGAGAAGAAACAATCCAAAGTCATTGTCCAACACCAGAGAGAAGTCATGGCAGTGCTTCCACGAGGCTCTTGTGGCACTCAAGGCGGCGCTTGAAGCCCACGGCAATTTCTGGGAGTATGAGCAGGATTACATCAACTATGCACTGCATTTCAGTCTGTGGCATCTGGAGACCATCACAGGACCAAAGAAGGAGGTTCTGTTCAACAAGCTTAAGGAAGAGTGGTTCGAGGAGTTTGGTATCAAGAGTCTTTCAGAGGAGTGCTTCTACAACAAGACCGAGTATGGCAAGTACAAGGTTATAATGGATAAGACCTTTGAGGAGTACGAGAAGGCAACAGCATAGAAAAGAAAAAACAGTTTCACCAGTCGATCGGTGAAACTGTTTTTTTGTGGACAAATGTGTGTATCAGAACAGGTTCATAGCACCTATGATGCCCTGATTTCCCTCGAGCCCTGCGGGAACAATGTATGTGTCGGTGTCCTTGACCTGTGGCATGTCAATGTAACCCGACAGCAGTTCAGTGTAGTAATTGCGGATCATAGGGAACAGGAATTTGTTGTCCATGACTCCGCCGCCAAGGACGATCCTCTCAACTGAGTAGCACATGGTGTAGTTGACCAGTGCCTCAGCTATATAAAATGCTTCAAGATCCCATACCGGTGAGTCGGCTGGGATGTCTTTGCCTTTCATTCCGGTTCTGCGCTCAAGCATAGGGCCGGATGCAAGACCCTCTACACAGCTCTGGTGGAATCGGCAGGTACATGGTATATCATCTCCGGTTCGTCTAGGGATGAGGATGTGGCCTGTCTCCGGGTGTTCCATGCCGTGAATGAGTCTGCCATCGGATATTATACCGCCGCCGATGCCGGTTCCAACAGTGAGGTACATTCCCGAGTTGAGTCCTTTCAGTGCTCCATACAGGTATTCACCCCAGGCTGCTGCGTTTACGTCTGTGTCCACCACAACCAGGCAGCCAAGCGCATCCGTAAATGCTTTGTAAAGGCTGAATCCCTCCCAATCTTTCTTGGGACTCCTCATGATGGAGCCGTAGGTAGGGGAATTAGGATTGATGTCGGCCGGGCCAAATGTACCGATTCCGAGAGCGGATATGTCATATTTCTTAAAGTAATCTATCATGGCAGGCACGGACTGGTCAGGTGTGCCCGTCGGTATGGATATTCTGTCTATTATATTCTTGTCTGCATCGCCTATGGCACAAACCATCTTGGTGCCACCGGCTTCAAGTGCGCCGTAGTACATATTTCCTCCTTGGTGCCATGTTTATATGGCAGAAATTTTTCAAAATTATATACATTATATATGCCGTGTCACTTATCTTCAAGCCCGGATTTGCGTCGGTACTTGTGAAATATAAAAGAGAATTGGTGTACGCTTTTTTGGACACTTGACAAGATAAGATAGAGCCATATTAAGGAGCTTGATAGAGGCTTGAAGCTTGGAAGATAAAGTGTACAGGAGGCGTGATCATGATAAAAGGATATTTTGTTTCGGAAGGGTATATGGGATATGTGGACGGAGAGTACCAGCTTTTCGCTGATGAAAGAGATTATGTTGAGTATATAGAAGATTAGCCATTTAGCTTCTTGACCTTAGCATAACTTATGTTATGATGAGGCATATGGGTTAATACACAGGGATTACAATACGGATGGTGCTGCTATGAAAATCTGCAAGGTGATTCATGAGTTTGTATATCATGGATAATCTAAATATATACAAGGAGCAAACATAGTGGAAAAGGTATTGAACAAAAAAGAATATGTTATGGATATGACAGAGGGAAGCAGTATGAAACTGATCATGAAGTTCTCAGTTCCGCTACTTATAGGCAATCTATTTCAGCAGGTATACAGCCTGGTTGATTCGATAGTGGTTGGTCGTCATCTAGGGGCAAATGCGCTTGGCGGTGTGGGATCAGTTGGAATGATCAGTTTCCTGTTTTTTTCTTTGTGCAATGGAATGGCATCTGGAATAGGTGTTGTCATATCAAGATATTTTGGAGCGAAGAAAGAAGAGCAGGTAAAAAAAGCCATAGCAAATGCATTGTTTGTCATATTGGCGGTTGGTGCACTCATGAGTATACTGGGATATTGTTTTGCGGGGCCTATTATAAGGCTCATGAAGACCCCTGCAGAAACATTTGACTACGCATATACATACATGAGGATCACCTGTGGATTTACGATAGCGGTGGCTATTTATAACGGAATTTCTGCTGTGCTAAGGGCACTTGGGGATTCAAAGACCCCACTTATATTTCTCATGATTGCTTCTGCCATAAATGTTGTGCTTGATATAGTGTTTGTCATATACATGGATATGGGCGTTGCCGGTGCCGCATATGCAACGGTTCTCAGTCAGATCCTGTCTAGCGTTGGCTCTATATGTTATGCGGTGAAAACCAATCCCTATTTCAGACTGAAGAGAGGCCATTTCAAGTTTGACAGAGATATAATGAAGGAAGATTTCAGTATCGGTATACCAATGGCGGTTCAGACTTCCATGATATCAATATCCTGCTCAATACTGCAGACCCTTATAAATGGATATGGTCCGGAGGTCATGGCTGCATATACTGCAACAGGAAAGGTTGAGGGAATCATATTCCAGCCGTTTAGTTCTCTGGGACTTGCATTGTCTACATTTGCAGGACAGAACTGTGGCGCACGCAAGTACGAAAGGGTGCGCAGAGCGGTATGGCAGACAGAGCTCATCACGCTGGCTCTTGGTGCAGCATTGTTCTGTCTGGTAGCAGTTTTCAGGGAAAATGTTGTGGGATTTTTCGTGACGGAGGAGAATGTCATAAGGCTTGGCGCAAAGGGACTTGTGATATCCGGAAGTATGTATATTGCACTTGGAACGATATATACCATGAGAGGCGCATTAAATGGAATGGGGGATGTGGTGTTCTCCATGCTGAATGGTGCTCTTGAGGTGGGAGGAAGGATAGTATTTGCACTGATACTGATGTATGTGTTAAAGATGGGATTCTGGGGAGTGTGGTATACGAATATATTTACATGGATTGTGATAGCACTCACCGCATCTGTGAGATTTTCTGTGTATATAAGAAAGTGTCAGAGAGAAGATGACGGTACGGAAAATGCATAGATAATAATTAATATAGCAAGGACGCCTTTTGGGGGCGTCCTTCTTCGATTCAATCACATTGATATTCCAAGGGATATAGGTGTTATGAATTAGCATACTTTATATTTTGACAAAAATTCAGCGCTATATTATCTTTAATACAGAATAAACAGGAGATGACCATATATGTCAGGGGAAAGATCAGTGGATGTTGAAAAAATAAATAATAATGAAAAAGGCTTTGAACCGGCGCATATCAGAAGTGTGATCTCGCTGGCTCTGTTCAGCTTTGTATTTCTGGGTATGGAATTCTTCTTCGACAGCAGGGCTGCGGAGTTTGTGGATGCCAGAAGTGTTCTGTTGTATCAGAGCGTGATACTGCTGGCCAGTGCGGTGGGACTATTCATATATGCACTGATTGAGAGATATGTCGGCAGCAAAATCAAGCAGATAATAATTATTACTTTGAATATAGTGGAGGTTGCCGCGCTCGCAGCGATAATACTGTGTTCCGGCAAATTGATACTGTTATATGGAATTATATTCTTTATTGTGTGTGGTGTTATGGGAGGACGCGTGTATCACGATGTGAGCCGCGATTATACGGATAGAAAGCATCTTACGGTAATTGTGGGAATTTCATATGCACTTGGACTGCTTCTGCAGTATATCAATTATAATCTTATAGACAATGTGATCCTGCGTATGGTTATGTTCTCGCTGGCCATAGTGGCACTTGCAGTGATACTTTTTCTGGCCAGAGATGAATACGCAGAAGCGGAAGTGGACACATACATGGTAGATGAGCGGAACAAAACGGATTGCAAAGAAAAATGTGACGAAACAACTCCTGATAGCGGATCGGTGGCTGTGGCGCTTGTGATGGTTGTTCTTCTTATGACGTTTATATTTTCCGCACTGGATAATGTTGTGACCGTTGTCCACGCTGAGGGCGGGGCAGATGTGGGGCAATGGCCAAGGTTGTTTCTCGCATTAAGCGGAGTTGCAGCAGGCTTCTTGTTTGATATAAAAGATCAGCGCTTTATGAATCAGATGATGTACTGCGTTACAGTGTTGTCCGTTATAGCCATGCTTATCATAGAGTTTGGAGGGGCATTTATCATAGGTCTGATTGTATTCTATCTTGCAGCCGGATTCTTCGTAGTGTATTTCACGACAGGATTCATAAATGTATCCTATGGAATGCGTTGGTCAGCGCTTTGGTCTGGTGCCGGAAGGGCAGTCAACAACATTGGTGCGGGTATTGTGGGAATAATATCATATATGCTGATAGATTCCCCCGGAATCATGGTTATGAGTGTAGTGGTCATATTGTTGCTCGTACTTATAAGCATTGCGGTATTTGTGCTTGAAAATCTACAGAAGGAACAATATAGACGATATGATGAAGAAAAAGTGACGAAATCGGCGGAGAATTCTAACGCAAGAGTTGAGGTTGATTTTGAATGCTTTGCAGATGCTCATCACCTCACTGGACGTGAGCGGGAGGTGTTGCAGAAGCTGCTTGTATCTGATGGCAGTGTACAGGATATAGCGGATGAGCTGTACATATCAAGGGCATCCCTATATAGGCATATATCTTCCATGAATGAGAAGACTGGAACGAAGACCAGAGTAGGCCTTATTCAGTATTATTATGGATGGCATGAGGAATGATGATTGCGTGAGAGTTGATTGCTATGGAAGTATAAGTATGCCAGATTGAAAATACACACATGGATTATATAAAAGTGATGAATGAATGTAAAATTGAATATATAGCACATATTGAGACATATGTAACGTTATGAAAACGACAGCAGATGACTATAATCTATGACATAAAACAACAGGTGAGTTACTTACCTGTAGACGAAGAATATCATAGAAGGGGGAATGACTATGAAGCATTTCAGGAGATTGACATTTCTGCTGTCGTTTATTTTTATTCTGACGGTAGGCGGTGTCGCGGCGATGGCCGCAAACAATGGCCCGTGTGAGGATGAGGAGTGGAGCTTTGCATATGTTGAGTTCTACAATCCGGATAATAACGAAGCGATATATGTGTACAGCTTCAGGACTCCGCAGGCAGGAACAACTACCAGTGCCAAAGGTGCGGTGTATGACAAGAGTACGAACACTTTGACACTCACCAATTGTAATTTGCCGGATTACAGGGTCGTTACCAATATGATGGGCGATGATTTTAAGATCAAGCTCGTGGGAACGAGTCATGTAAGTGCATTGTATGCATGGGGAGATGGATATGGCGGTTCTGTGGAAATCGTTGGTGACGGTAAATTGTATGTCAACGAGAAGCAGAAGTCAACTGACGCAATAGTTTTACAGCCGGAGGGAACAAGATCATACTTCAAGATAAGTGGAAATGCTGAGGTACACGCATTTGCGGGAAAGACGGACGGCAACCTTGTTCTGGCCATGAACACAACGGTTGCAGATTGTTTTGCTGTAAATGGTTTGACCGGTCTTCAGAAGACACAGGCAACCAGAATGAACTATGAGCAGATACAGAGCATAGAGATTGATCTGAGCGGTGAAGGTGACATTTGTCAGGTGTACAAAAAAGCTGATGATAAGAAATTGTATACTGTGACGGAGGGGGTGCGTACCGAGTATAATCCAGATGGAACGATAAAGGCAGAGAATGTGCGTATATATACAGAGTATGAGCTCATGCCTATACCAGGAAACGATGGAAAGTATTATATGCATGAGCTGAAGACTACAGAGGGTACATTCAACGCTGAGGAGTGTGGATACACCGATACACAAGAATCTGTTGCCGGATATTCTTTCAGATCCTCTTCACCTGCATATGTGTACATTGAGGAGAAGACGGGCGATAAGTGTGTATTTTTATATAATTCAATAGATAATAACTACAAAGATTATGCATATTTCAAATATGACATAGCAGGTGTACTTGGCGATGTGACAGACAAGTATGGAAATGTGTCATCATATTGTATGGTGGAGAAGTCAGAAGACAATGTTTCATTTACAAGAGACCAGTATTACAGCAATGAGTATATGTTGTCACAGGGTTACAAGGTATCCGGTGAGCTTGAATATATACAGAACACTTACGTGGTGTATAGTAATGCTGCGTCTGGCGTCCTCACAGCAAAGACGACCGTATGTAAGCACGCCACAAAGGTGAACACTGTGACAACAAAAGCAACAATGTCGAAGGCTGGCGTCATCACCACAACGTGTAAGTCATGCGGCAAAAAGCTTTCGACATCCAGAATATCCAAGGTGTCTACAATTAAGCTTAATGCGGCTTCGTATGTATATAATGGAAAGGTCAGAACACCGGCGGTTACAGTAAAAGATGCCGCTGGGAATATTCTGACAAAGAATAAGGATTACAAGGCCACCTACAGTGCGGGGAGAAAAAATGTAGGAAAATATTCGGTCAAGGTCACATTGTGCGGAAATAAATATAAGGATTCGAAGACAATGTATTTCACCATCAATCCGAAGGGAACCACCATTGCTGCGACTGCGTCCGGCAAGGGCAGCATGACAGTCAGATGGAACAAGCAGATGACACAGACAACAGGTTACCAGTTACAGTATTGTGCAAATAAGAATTTCAGAAGTGGCACAAAGGTAAAGACTGTAAGCAAGAACAAGACGATCAGAACAAGTGTCAAGAAGCTTGCGAGTAGAAAGACATACTATGTACGTGTGAGAACCTACAAGACAGTAAAGATAAATGGAAAGTCAGTGACATTTTACTCTGCGTGGAGCAAGGCGAAATCTGTTAAAGTAAAATAGCTTAATTACATCATTTTGAACAACGGGGCGTATACAGAACATAACAACAGTTTTGTATACGCCCCACTTTTGGTGTGCAAAACAGGCAGATGGTATTATAATATACAAAGGCGATGTGAAGCTTCAGCCATGTACAAAGATGGATGACTGGTGCTTCAGTATACAGACAGGAGTTATTATGAAGAAGATACTTGTGGCGGTTGACTCTTTCAAGGGAAGCATGACGAGTCTTGAAGCGGGGAATGCCATAAAAAAAGGAATAAAGTCAATATTACCGGATACAGAGGTCAGGGTACGCCCTGTGGCTGATGGCGGAGAGGGCACTACTGATGCTCTTATATATGGAAGAGATGGTGTCAGCAGAGAGCGATGTTATGTGACCGGACCGCTTGGTGATAGGATCACTGCGGAATATACAATATATAATGCCGCAGACGGGCGAACTGCTGTCATGGAGATGGCAGCGGCGGCGGGGCTTCCACTTGTTCCGGAGAACCGGAGAGATCCGATGCATACGACTACATATGGTGTCGGTGAGATGATAAATGATGCCGTTTCAAAGGGATGTGAGCGTTTTATCATCGGGATAGGTGGTAGTGCAACGAATGACGGCGGGATAGGAATGCTTCAGGCTCTTGGATTTTACTGTCTTGATGCGGATGGTCATGAGGTGCCATATGGGGCAGAGGGGCTTGGAGTCCTTGAAAGGATTGTTATTCCGGGGAAGATGCTTGTCCGTAAGAATTCATCAGAGCTGGCTGTAGCAGATCCTGTCGATACGCCAATTGTAGGCACTGCTGCGATATCTGGTGCAGGTGCTGTCGATGAGTCATGTGTAGATGATGATGACTTTGCATCCAGACTATCACGCTGTACATTTAGTATCGCCTGTGACGTGACTAATCCCCTTGTGGGGGAGCTAGGGTGCAGCCGTGTATTTGCACCGCAGAAGGGTGCAGATGCGGAGATGGTGGAAATCATGGATGGCTACATGAAAAACTATGCTGACGTTGTGGAAAGATCAGCTGAGGGAAAGTCTGACAGAAACACTCCGGGTGCTGGCGCTGCGGGCGGACTTGGATATGCGTTTCTCATGTTCCTAGGTGGAAAACTTATGCCGGGAATAGATATAGTTCTGTCAGAGATAGGGCTTGAGGCGGATGTAGAGTGGGCAGATATTGTCATAACCGGTGAGGGCAGGATAGATGCCCAGACCATGATGGGCAAGACCCCATTGGGAGTCGCAAAGCTTGCAAAGAAACACGGCAAATATGTGATCGCCATAGGAGGATGTCTTGGGGATGGCGCGGAGAACTGCGTCAAAGAAGGAGTGTTCAATGAGTGCTATGCAGTAAACAATGTGCTTGGGATAGATGACAGTGATCCGGAGCAGGTGAGAACGGCGATGAAGCCTGAAAATGCTGCGGCGAATCTGACGACGTGTGCCGCAAAGATCACAGAACTTAAGGAACAGATGTCGGCACGTGTGTGCAGACCTGCACGGCTTAGATAGATATGGTATTAAATTGTTTGAAACAGAATCAGAGGCGTGTGAATTTTTTCTGCAAAAAATGAAGAGATATGCAAGAAAATAAATTTACTACTATATAATACGAGGAGGAGACAAAGATGACAAGAGAAGAAGCGTGGGAATTACTCACAGAGTACAACAAGGATGAGTTTCATCTGGAGCATGCACAGATCGTAGAGGGAACCATGAGGTATTTTGCAAGGGAACTTGGTTATGGCGATGAGGAAGAGTTCTGGGGAATAGTCGGACTGCTTCACGATCTGGACTTTGAACAGTATCCTGAGCAGCATTGCATCAAGTCCCAGGAGATCATGAGAGAGCACGGTGTTGACGAGAGGATCATACATGCGACGGCAAGCCATGGCTATGGTATCACGGTTGACATAAAACCAGAACATGAGATGGAGAAGGTTCTCTATGCTGTGGACGAGCTTACAGGACTTATCGGAGCGGTTACACTTATGAGACCATCAAAGAGTGTTCAAGATCTGGAACTCAAGTCAGTTAAGAAGAAATACAAGAGCAAGGGATTTGCTGCGGGATGCTCCAGGGAGGTCATCGAAAGAGGTGCAGATATGCTTGGTTGGTCACTTGATGAATTGATCACCAAGACTATAGAGGCACTCAGGACATTCAGACCATGATCGGGGGTATAAAGAAAATCGGAGAATTTGTCCGCAAAGAGACAGTGCTCACCGTGGCACTTCTGCTGGCGGTGATATCGGCATTTATCGTGCCTCCGGACAGCGCGTATGTGGACTACATAGATTTCAGGACACTTGCGATACTTTTCTGTCTTATGACAGTGGTCGCGGGATTTTCACAGCAGGGGATGTTTGGCATCATAGCGAAAAGTATGATAAATCGTATGGGTTCGCTCCGGGCGGTGACAATTGTCCTGATATTCATGTGTTTCTTTTTCAGCATGTTTATCACAAATGATGTGTCGCTCATAACATTTGTACCGATGACACTCACGGTCCTTGGTATGGCAGGAGAGGAAGTACTTACCAGATGGATGGTGCCGGTGATAACCCTCCAGACCATAGCTGCGAACCTTGGCAGTATGCTGACACCCATAGGCAATCCGCAGAACCTGTATCTGTACGGACTTGCAGGGATCAGCGCAGGCAGGTTTGTATTGCTTATGCTGCCATATACAGTGGCATCGGCAGCGCTTCTTGTAATATGTGTCATAGTATGCATGAAAGGAAAAAACAGGCAGCTTGAGATCAGACTCTCAGGCAGTGATATACAGGTGAACAGGAAGCTGGTGGGTATATATAGCATACTATTTGTGCTGTCGCTGCTCACCGTGGCGCGGATCGTCCCATACTGGGTGACATTTGCGGTAGTGCTTGTGGTAGTCCTTATATGCCAGAGAAGATTGCTGCTGAAGGTAGACTATTCGCTGATATTCACATTTGTGGGATTCTTCGTGTTTATCGGAAACATGGGAAGAATAGAAGGATTTAGGACATTTGTGGAGAGTGTTCTTGGCGGGCATGAGATGATCACATCAGTACTTGCAAGTCAGGTCATAAGTAATGTGCCAGCGGCGGTGTTATTGTCGGGATTTACAGATAAATACACAGATCTGATAGTCGGTACCAATCTCGGAGGACTCGGAACTTTGATTGCATCCATGGCAAGTCTGATCTCATTCAAATACGTGGCGAGACAGGACAAGGGCGCCAGAGGAAGATATCTGGCATACTTCACATTTGCAAATGTGCTGTTCCTGGCGGTACTAATATGCATTTGGAATATAATAAAATAAACGTGCCTTACGATGAACAATATTCACTGCTGTCGTACATTGTGTAAGACTATTTTAGCCAAAAAATTATTGCCCTTAGATGGCAGTAGTCATAAAATAGAAAGGTAAGTTTCTTCAAATTAAGGAGGCAGATAATATGAGTAAGAATCTTGGTGCAAAACCTATGCTGGTGCCACAACCGGTCATGATGATCGGAACATACGATGCCGATGGCAATGCAAATGTCATGAATGCGGCATGGGGCGGAATAGTCGGAGCAAATGAGATCATATTTGACCTTGGAAGTCATAAGACTACCGAGAATATAAAGCTGAACAAAGCGTTCACAGTTGCCATTGCTGATGCAGAGCATGTGGCAGCCTGTGACTATGTGGGAATCGTGTCGGCAAATGACGAGCCAGGCAAGATGAAGAAGGCTGGTTTTACAACCAGAAAGAGCGAGTTTGTAAATGCTCCAGTCATCAACGAGCTTTCACTGACAATGGAGTGCAAGCTCAAGGAGATCATAGACGGGGACAAGTTCCTCGGCGAGATTGTAAATGTTGTTGCAGACGACCGTATCCTGGGCGATGACGGCGAGATCACATATGAAGAGTTCCATCCGATCGTGTTTGACACCATCGGACATGGATATTTTGCACTCGGCGACAGGGTTGGCGATGCTTTCTCAGAGGGTAATAAGTTGAAGTAGGAAAGCTTGTAACTTGGGAAAATCATCAAATTGTACATTGTAACATGAAAAAATTAGCCATTTTTGGAAGAAAAACCTTAATTTTTCAAGCAAATGTTCAATATACATATGGAAAAAGGCGAAATAATGTGATATAACAGACACATACAAAAAAGCACAAGCTAAAGTGAAAGGAAGATGTAGATATGGATAAGAAGAATATCGATTGGGCAAACCTTGGATTTGGCTATGTTCAGACAGATAAGAGATTTGTAGCAAATTATAAGGATGGAGCATGGGATGAGGGTACACTCACAGAGGATCCTAACGTAGTATTAAACGAGTGCGCAGGTGTTCTTCAGTACGCTCAGACAGTTTTCGAGGGAATGAAGGCTTACAGAACAGAGGATGGACGTGTTGTATGTTTCCGTCCTGACCTCAACGCAAGCAGAATGGCAGACTCAGCAAGAAGACTTGAGATGCCACCTTTCCCAGAGGATAGATTTGTACAGGCAATAGTAGATACAGTAAAGGCAAATATTGATTATGTACCACCTTACGGATCAGGTGCTACATTATATATCAGACCATATATGTTCGGTTCAAATCCAGTTATAGGTGTTAAGCCGGCAGACGAGTATCAGTTCAGAATCCTCACAACACCAGTTGGTCCTTACTTCAAGGGCGGCGCAAAGCCTATCACAATCAAGGTTTCAGATTTCGATAGAGCAGCACCTCACGGAACAGGACACATCAAGGCTGGTCTTAACTATGCAATGAGCCTTCATGCAATAGTTACAGCACACAAAGAGGGATTCGATGAGAATATGTATCTCGATGCAGCTACAAGAACAAAGGTTGAGGAGACAGGTGGAGCAAACTTCATCTTCGTTACAAAGGACGGCAAGGTAGTTACACCTAAGTCAAACAGTATCCTCCCATCGATCACAAGACGTTCACTGATGGTAGTTGCAAAGGATATCCTTGGACTTGAGGCTGAGGAGAGAGAAGTATACTTCGATGAGGTTAAGGATTTTGCAGAGTGCGGTCTGTGCGGTACAGCAGCAGTTATCTCACCTGTAGGCAAGATCAACGATCACGGCAAGGAGATCTGCTTCCCAAGCGGTATGGAGAAGATGGGACCAGTTATCCAGAAGCTGTATGATACTCTTACAGGAATCCAGATGGGCAGAATCGAAGGCCCAGAGGGATGGCTCAAGGTAATCGAGTAATGATCGAGTAATTCGGTGTAAGATAATAAATATTGAGAACATTATAACCCCACTGATGTCTGATGGTAAGTCGGATGTCGGTGGGGTTTTTGTGTATCCAAGTTAGTTCGGTGTAAGAAAGATTAGCCCCATATACTAACAATTAGAATTGACTTGCACCGACCCTGAAGAGTTATAATTGTGTAGACAATAGAAGAAACGAAAGATAAATTGTATATCGGATAGTGCGTTGATACATAAGATGATTCATGAAATCTATTATTTTGAAGGGGTGGTTACTGTGATGTCATTATCAGATGCAGTAAACGGTTTCTCAGGTGAGATAGCCTGGAATTGTGCGGACAGATCACTGTTCGGCGCATGTCAGCTTGAGACCGGAGATCAGGTGCAAGTCGTATCGTCTTACTTTGGCAATGTGATAATCAAGGCAAAGGGAAAAAGACTTGCTATAACAAGAGATGCGGCGGAGCGGATAAAGCTGGCTTAGATTGAAAGTCAGAAGAAACGGGGAAAAAACGGCAGTTGCTGGAGAACAGCGGCTGCCGGTTTTTTGTCATAAAAATTATTAAATCTTTATAGATATTTAATTGACTGAGAATATATGCAATGATAAACTTTCAAAGATATTCAAATAAAGTAAGAATACGCTTGGAAATGTAAAGGGGAAAACAACGTCAGCTAAAGCATGGCATTTTCTCCGTCAGAAGAAAGCGTAGATATCAGATGAATGTATCCCTGCATAATGTATATTAACGTGTACAACATAACATCACCTGTACAGGACATTTGAGGCCACCGGTTCTTAGTACCGCTGTAGGCCGAAATGAGCGGGAGCGATCCGGTACAGGTGATGTTATGTTGTGCACATAGAAAGACTAGAGGGGGATACATTCATCTGGTCAATAATTGTTCAAGGAGGAAATGACATGCAGATATTCAGAAATCTGAAGCCGTATTGGAAGTCGGTCATTATCATAGCCCTGCTCCTCGTTCTGCAGGCATACTGTGATCTGTCACTTCCGGACTACACCTCAAAGCTCATAGATACCGGTATACAGAACTATGGTATAGAGAACTGCAGTCCGAAACAGATCCCGGAGAAAGCTTACAAAGTGATAGACGGATTTATGGATGACGATGAGAAAGCCGTATGGGAGAAATATTATAAAGATGGTTCGGATGGTTATTATTACCTGACAGAAGACGGCGAGGAACACATAGACGAAGTGGATAGTGCCTGTATGAAGGGGCTTATGATGTATTACTATCCATATCAGATGGTGAACTCTGACGAGGACAATGAGATCAAGGCAGGACTTGATAAGATGGGAATCACCCTTGACGAGATGCCGGAGGAGATGTGGGCGCAGATCGGTGAACAGATGAAACCTACGGTTGACGGCATGCTCGATAGCATGGGGGAGGATTATATGGAATCCACAGCCATCGCATGTACAAGGATATGCTACGACAGCTTTGGCTACGATTATAAGGCAGGACAGATGTCATATCTGAAGTGGGCAGCGGTGAAGATGCTTGGAATGTCACTTCTCATGGCAGCAGCTGCGGTTCTCATAGGACTTGTGGCGTCAAGGGTTGCGGCAAGCGTTGCCTGCGGACTCAGAGAGAAGGTGTTCAACAAGGTTATCGCATTTTCGGATGCTGAGATCAACAAGTTCTCAACTGCATCTCTTATAACGAGATCTACAAATGATGTCCAGCAGATACAGATGGTTACAGTTATGATGCTCAGAATGGTTCTATATGCACCGATACTTTCTATTGGAGGAATCGTCAAGGTTGTTGAGAACGGAGCCGGAATGGGCTGGGTAATATTCATCGGTATAGCAGCAGTTGTGATCCTCATGGGAACGCTTATGGTCATTGCCATGCCAAAGTTTAAAGTTATGCAGACACTGGTGGACAGAGTAAACCTTGTGTCAAGAGAGATACTTACAGGTATCCCGGTTATCAGGGCATTTGGCAGAGAGGAACGCGAGGAAGAGAGATTCGATGAGGCAAATAAAGACCTGACGAAGAACACCTTGTTCGTCAACAGAGTCATGACATTTGCAATGCCTATACTCATGTTCATCATGTATGCAATAAGCATACTTATAGAGTGGGTGGCAGCCCACAAGATCGATGCGGGTGTCCTTCAGGTAGGATCAATGACTGCATTTATTACATATACAATGCTTATCATTATGTCATTCCTTATGCTCAGCATGATGTCAGTCATGCTCCCTCGTGCCAGCGTGGCAGCAGACAGAATACAGGAGATCATAGATACGGATGTGACAGTTCAGGACGCAGCCGGAGCAAAGAAGCTTGAAGCACCAAGGGGTGTCGTAAAGTATGACAATGTCGCATTTGCATATCCGGGCGCAGATGAGAATGTACTTGAGAATATCTCATTTGAGGCCAAGCCTGGACAGACTACGGCGATCATAGGAAGTACCGGTTGTGGTAAGAGTACACTGGTTCAGCTCCTCCCGAGATTCTATGATGTTACGGAGGGCTCGATAACGATAGACGGACAGGATATAAGAGACCTCACCATGGAGAGCGTGAGACAGAATATCGGTTTTGTTCCGCAGAAGGGAATTCTGTTCTCGGGAACGATTGCGTCCAATTTAAGATTCGGTGCACCGGATGCATCTGATGAAGATGTCAAGCTTGCAGCTGAGATTGCCCAGGCATCTGACTTCATAGAGGAGAAGGAGCACGGTTACGACAGTGTGGTTGCCCAGGGCGGTGGAAATGTGTCCGGTGGTCAGAAACAGCGTCTTGCTATAGCCAGAGCCATAGCGAGAAAGCCGAAGATCCTGATATTTGACGACAGCTTTTCAGCGCTTGATTTCAAGACGGATGTGGCAGTCAGAAAGGCACTTGGTGAGCACGTAAATGACAGCACGGTATTTATCGTTGCACAGCGTGTAAGCACTATACTCTCAGCAAATCAGATACTTGTGCTTGACGAGGGTACGATAGTCGGCAAGGGAACTCACAAGGAACTCATGCAGACCTGTGAGGAGTACAGGCAGATAGCCGAGTCGCAGCTTTCCCCATCGGAGATAGCAGCCAGTCTTGGAACTGACTCAGAAAGGCAGGTGTAGGACATGGCAGAACAGAATCAGACAAATAATCAGAGAAGTTTCAGAGGCCCTAGAAGAGGCCACGGTCCTATGATGGGCGGCGAGAAAGCCAAGGACTTCAAGGGAACGATAGGAAAGTTATTTAGATACATAGGCAAGTACAAGGCAGCGGTTGTTGTCGTTGCTATATTTGCAATTGGAAGTACGGTATTCAACGTAGTATGTCCGAAGGTACTCGGCAAGGCAACAACAGCCCTGTCTGAGGGAATCATGAACAAGATAACAGGCAACGGCGGAATTGATTTCACGTATATCGGTAAGATATTGCTGTTCTGTCTTGGTCTGTATGTGCTGAGTGTGGCATTTAGCTTTGTACAGGGCTTCATCATGACCGGTATCACACAGAAGGTGTGCTACAGGATGAGACGTGAGGTGTCCGAGAAGATCAACAGGATGCCGATGAGCTACTTTGAGAGCAGAACCTATGGCGAGGTACTTTCAAGGATCACAAATGATATAGACACCATGGGAAATGGTCTGAACCAGAGTATCACACAGCTCATCACATCGGTTAGTACGGTCATCGGTGTAATCGTGATGATGCTCACGATCAGCCCGCTTATGACACTTATATCAGTGCTGATACTTCCGATAAGTATCATGCTCATGATGTTTGTCATCAAGAAATCCCAGAGATTCTTCAAGCAGCAGCAGGAATACGTGGGACACATAAACGGTCAGGTTGAAGAGGTGTATGGCGGACACAATGTCATAAAAGCGTTCAATAAGGAGAACGACGTTAGAAGAGAGTTCCATGAGACAAATGAGACTCTGTACAAGTCAGCATGGAAGTCACAGTTCTTCTCAGGACTGATGCAGCCTATCATGATGTTTGTCGGCAATCTGGGCTATGTGGCAGTTGCCATATCAGGTGCGGCTCTTGCGATCAGAGGAACTATCCAGATAGGTGATATCCAGGCATTTATACAGTACGTGAAGAACCTCACACAGCCTGTTCAGCAGGTTGCCCAGGTCACAAATATGATGCAGCAGATGGCAGCAGCCGCTGAGCGAGTATTTGAACTTCTTGAAGAGAAAGAAGAGGAGCAGATAGTAGAGAATCCTGTATCCACAGAGGGAATCAAGGGTGAAGTTACATTTGAACATGTAAAGTTTGGCTACAATCCGGATCAGATCATCATCAAGGATTTCTCAGCCCATGTAAAACCGGGACAGCAGGTAGCCATAGTCGGACCTACCGGAGCGGGCAAGACCACCATGGTCAAGCTGCTCATGAGATTCTACGACGTGAATGGCGGTGCTATACTTCTGGACGGACACAATATTAAGGACTTCAACAGGCGTGAACTCAGGGATGTATTTGGCATGGTGCTTCAGGATACATGGCTGTTCAAGGGCACTATCATGGAGAATATCAGATACGGAAGACTGGATGCCACGGATGAGGAAGTAATTGCAGCGGCAAAGGCAGCTCATGCACATAGATTTATCTCGGCACTTCCGGGTGGATACAACATGGAGCTCAACGAGGAGATAACAAATATATCCCAGGGACAGAAACAGCTCTTAACTATCGCAAGGGCAATTCTTGCTGACAATCCGGTCCTGATCCTCGATGAGGCTACATCGTCAGTCGATACGAGAACAGAACACAGGATTCAGAGAGCCATGGACAATCTGATGAAGGGCAGGACAAGCTTTGTCATAGCCCACAGACTGTCAACCATCAAGAATGCAGACATCATCCTTGTTATGAAGGACGGTGACATCATAGAGCAGGGTAACCATGATGAGCTTATGGCTCAGAATGGATTCTATGCGGATCTGTATAACTCTCAGTGGAGTTAAAGGATTTATAGATACCCATAGCTTAAAACTATGACGAGTCTCAAAATAATAGTATTTTCCATGGACAGCCTATCCTGCTAGAATATCCTCAAGTTAAGAAAACGAGAAAACACTACGGAGGATAAAGACATATGAGCAAATTACAGACACCTTTCAGATACGATTTTGTAGGAAGCTTTCTGAGACCACAGGCACTCAAGGATGCGAAGGCAGCATACAGGGACGGAAAGATCACCAAGGAGGAGTTCGACAAAGTTGTTAATGAGGAGATTACCAAGGTTGTTGCAAAGCAGAAGGAACTTGGATTCCATGCGATCACAGATGGCGAGTTCAGAAGAACATTCTGGCATCTTGACTTCATGTGGGGATTTGAGGGCGTTGCCCATGAGAACACTGGAAATGGTGTAAAATTCGATGCAGAGCTTGCGGTTCTTGACGACACTTATCTTGTAGGCAAGATAAAGGCAAAGACGCACCCATTTGTTGAATATTTCAAGTTCCTAAAGCAGTTCGAGGATGAGAATACAGTTGCAAAGTATACGATACCGGCTCCTGCACAGACATTCCAGCAGATGATAGTACCTGACAATATTGCAAACACAAGGAAGTTCTATCCTACAAATGAGGAGCTTATCCAGGATATCGGAAAGGCTTATCAGGATGTTATTAAGCAGTTCTATGATGCTGGATGCCGAAACCTGCAGCTTGACGATTGTACATGGGGAGCCATAGTGGGGGATGCAGCAAAGCAGAGATATAGGTCGCTTGGAATATCACTTGAGGATGTCAAGAAGGAGCTGCTTGCAGTGAACAATCTTGCCCTTGAAGGAAAGCCGGAGGATATGGTCATCACTTCACATATCTGCAGAGGAAATTACCACTCAACATTCTTCACAAGCGGTCCTTATGACACAGTTGCAGATTATGTATTTGCAAATGAGAATGTAGATGCGCTGTTCCTTGAGTATGACGATGAGAGATCGGGCGGATTTGCACCTCTTGCAAAGGTTTCAGAGAACAAGAAGGTCGTGCTCGGACTTATCACAACAAAATCTCCGGTTCTTGAGGATAAGGAGAAGGTCATTGCAAGGATCCATGAGGCTGCAAAGTATGTACCACTTGACAGATTATGCCTGAGCCCTCAGTGTGGATTTGCATCTTGTGAGATCGGAAACAAGCTGACAGAGGAAGAGCAGTGGGCAAAGCTCAAGCTCGTTAAGGAGATAGCAGAGGAAGTATGGTCATAAAATAGAGTATTATAAAAGTGAAGTGGCGGCGAACAGAAGCAAGAATCTGTTCGCCGCTTTTTTGTGTTATGAAATCTGTTATATACAAGCCTGATCGATATATGATACTATTAAGAAACGCGGAATCCTTGCGGGAGTTATATTCCCAGTGCTTTTGCTCGTGAGGATACTTCTTCTGAGAAAGAAGAATGCTAAAGAAAATGTATGTTAAAAAGCAGAAATATAGATATAGTTAGGAGTTAGATTCATGAAAAAGATTGTAGAGATGTGGAATAGGGTGTCGCTGATCGCGAAGATATTGGTTGGAATAGTGATCGGTGCGGTGCTGGGACTTCTGGTGCCGGGGGCAACGGGAATAGGCCTGATCGGAACCATGTTCGTCAGGGCGCTCAAGGCAATTGCGCCGATACTGGTGTTTGCCCTTGTCATCAGCTCAATTGCAAATGCAGGAAAGGGAAATGGCCAGCAGTTCCGTATGGTGACGATCATGTATATGCTCAGCACGCTGTGCGCAGCGATAGTGGCGGTGAGCGCAAGTTTTATTTTCCCTGTAACCATGACACTGGACCTTGAATCATATCAGGCGGATGTCGTCCCATCGGGAATCATGGAGGTCCTCCAGAATCTTTTGCTCAACATCACCGATAATCCAGTAAATGCGATACTCAACGCAAATTATCTCTGCATACTTGCATGGGCACTTTTGTTTGGACTTGCCATGCGACGGACAAGCAAGTCTATAAAATCTGCACTTGTATCCATATCGGATGCGGTATCAACCGTCGTGAGGTGGATCATCGGGTGCGCACCATTTGGAATCATGGGACTTGTGTTCACGACAGTATCGGAGAGTGGATTGTCGATATTCAAGGAATATGGCAGATTGCTGCTTGTGCTTGTGGGCGCCATGCTTACGGTTGCATTGATCGTAGATCCTCTCCTTGCGACTATCGTCTTAAGGAGAAATGCATATCCACTTGCGTGGAGATGCCTCAGAGAGTCAGGTGTGACGGCGTTCTTCACCAGAAGTTCTGCGGCAAATATCCCAGTGAACATGTCACTTTGCAAAAGACTTGGACTTGACCCGGATGTGTATTCGGTATCCATACCGCTTGGCGCGACCATCAATATGGATGGTGCCGCCATCACTATAACTATAATGGCGCTTTCCGTTGCAAATACCATGGGAGTGTCGGTTGACGTTCCGACAGCACTCATGCTCAGTCTTATGGCAACCCTTGGGGCGTGCGGTGCCTCAGGTGTTGCGGGAGGTTCGCTGTTGCTCATTCCTATGGCGTGCTCACTGTTTGGAATTCCACAGGATATATCCATGCAGGCTGTTGCCGTCGGAATGATCATCGGAGTGGTCCAGGATTCACTTGAGACAGCGATCAACTCATCAGGAGATGTACTCTTTGCCGCTACAGCGGAGTACAGACAGTGGCAAAAGGACGGCAGAGAGTTTAAGATAGGCGCCATCGTGAATCCGGATGAGTAGGATATTTTCATATAAAAAATAACCGGGCATGTTCAGGAAGAAACATACCCGGTTGTTTTTGTCTTTATATTCCCCGTATCCCTGATTCCACAATTCCATTTGAATCTTTAGAGATTCCCTCAAGAACATGTGGAACTACCAAAATATCCGTTCCGCATTTAGGACATGCCGCAATTCCCAGCAGTTCGCTGGTGCTTTCCAGACGATATTCAGACTGATATTCTATACCATCTTTCTGCCACATAAAAATGTGTCCGCATTTGAAACACCTAACTTCCCTAAATGTATTTCCCATAATAACCTCCACTGAAATTGCTTGTATTTTTAGTTTAACACATCGTTAATAACAATGGAAGAAACGACAGGTTTATCTTTAAATGCAATATGAAACTACAAATAGTATTAATGACATTAATAGCCTACAGAAACTTGTCCAGCTCCGCATCGACGTTCTTCCTCTTCTTGATCTTTGGGTGGTCGATGACTCTTTCAAATATACAATATCCTAAACTTGGATTGCAACAGATGAAGAACTTTTATATAATTGTAGACAGTACGCGGAAGCGAAGATAACATATGGAAACTGAAAGAAAAACAGGAAAATGAACACTATGGAGAATGAGCCATTGTCTGGCAGATCAATGACAGAGAATAACAAAACAGAATACAAGGCACATTACCATCTGCCCGGACTTTTTGAATTCTACGAGCTGTACAAGGTATTCCTGCCACTATACCGTGAGCACAGGGAATATTTTTACGACTGGTGTGATATCGGCTCGGTGTATGGCGCACCGGGTGACTGCCTCTGGGGCGGTGGCAGAGTGGGATATGGTGACAGCGGTGCCAGAGATGTGCTGGAACTTATGAGAGAGTATGGAATATCGGCGAGGCTGACCTTCAGTAACTCATTGTTAAGACCGGAACATCTTGCGGATAAACGGTGTAATGATTTGTGCAGAGCGTATGAGAAGGGTGATATTCAAAACGGTGTCATAGTCCATTCGGAGTTGTTGCTTGACTATCTGCAGGAGAACTATCCGGGACTATATATGGTTTCATCTACAACAAAGGTCATTACGGACTTTGACCAGTTTTCGGCAGAGCTTGACCGGGATGAATTCCGATATGTTGTGCCGGATTTCCGGCTGAACAAAGCATTTGACAGGCTGGGGGCGCTTTCGCAAAAGCAGAAAGACAAGGTGGAATTCCTGTGCAACGAATGCTGTTGGTTCTCCTGTCAGGACAGGAAAGCCTGCTATGAGGATGTGAGCCGTATGGCTCTCGGTGAGAAATCAATTCACCACTGTACATCGCCGAACGCAGCAGGTGGCTATCGTTTCTCCAAAGCGATGGAGAATCCCGGATTTATAGGTATAGATGATATAAAGAACATTTACCTGCCACTGGGGTTTTCCAATTTCAAGATAGAGGGAAGAGGTCTTGGAAGTGCCATAGTGCTGGAATTTCTGCTATACTATATGACAAAGCCAGAGTACCAGCTGAGGGTAAGAGAAGAGATATATCTTGACAATACGCTGGATCTGTTCTAGGCGCGCGCGGGCAGTAGTCAGGGGCTGCGGATAGCATGGGAGGATAATATAGGCAGTCGATATGTATTTGAAATCTGCAGAGTATGTTTCGTAGCTCGTGGAGATAACAGAAAATTCCTGATCGAAGGGGGAAATGTATATGGAGAGAATAAAGAATTTATCCAGGACGCAAAAGGTTCTGATGAGCATTATAGTGGCAATGATCATAGCATTTTCCATAATTTATCCGATTATAATGTCCATAAAGGGAATAGAATTCAGGGGTGACTTTCTGACCCGAAAAGAAGAACAGGGAAATGTGACATATACAGATGGACATACAAGTATCATAGTATATGATGACCAGAGCATAGAATTTAAGTGTTATCATCGATTTACAGGAGATGGGTATAGAGACGTAACATATGGACCATATAGCTGGATGGAGGATTATTCTGCCATACCGGCAGGGACGGAGAACGGCATGTTATCATCTGATGATTATATCGGAGTAAAGATCATGGCGGGTGATAAGGTGTTTTTTAGAGGCGCTGTCTCAAAAGATGGATACATGGTATACAATGCGGACGGCACGATGACCAACGAGTTTGATGTGGTTTTAGGAGATTATTATGCAAATCCGCCGGATATTTATGAAATAGTGAAGTTTATTACTGGTCCGCAGACTACAAACAGAGGAAATATAGTATTATATATATTCGGAATCATTATATGCATCATTGCGGTCGTAAGTATGCTGTTTCCAGATGAACTTTTCAGATTGGCCATGTGGCCCAGGGTGAGAAACCTGTATGATGTTGAGCCGTCTGACTGGGAACTTACAGTCCGTGTTATCGAGTGGTATGTGCTTACGATTGGTGCATTTGTGGTATTTGTGATCGGACTTACGATGGGCAGTGTGACGTGACGACTCCGGACGAGTGATAGACAAAAGCGCTTAGCATATAGACAAATAGATGAAAGGATAACTTGAACAATATGGCATACACACCGAATGATATATATGATTATATAATTGAGAATGACAGGGAATCAGAATTCCTGCAGGCGATAACACTCCATAAACAGAACTTTTCCATAGGAGAGATTACAGACAGGCGTTTTCTCGTAAAAGAAGACAAGACGGTAAAGTTTATATCAAAGATGTATAAGATAAATATACAGATCACGGATGACGACATCATAACAGCGGTCATGAATGGCCTCTATGTGAGTGCATTTATCTCAAGACAGGGCGATGCCTACAATGTGCATTTTCTCGTACATGCGTATCCGGAAAATATGAAGTCGCAGTTTGACGAAGAGATATTAAAGGAAGTCCTGCGATACATGATCATGATGACTATTGTACGGCTGAGACTGGATACGCCGGAGAAGGTGGAAGAATATCTGGGGAGCAGGGAGTAGCACTTTATGTAAATAAAGCTTATAGCCGCACCCCTGACTCTTTTTATGAATAATATTTGGCTGTTATAAAGTAGTTTTGATGAAACAAAAAAGCTGTCTGAAATAATTCAGACAGCTTCTGTCACGTGCGCAAGAGGATTCGAACCCCCGACACCTTGGTCCGTAGCCAAGTGCTCTATCCAGCTGAGCTATGCACACATGTTGATTAACAACATCAGTTATATTACAACAGGTTTGAGCAAATGTCAAATAAAAAGTTGCAAATATTTCAATTTTTTCATTCAACCTGAGGTTGAAAAATATCAGTAATAAATAACTGTAGTTATTCTTCAGGTGATTCTCTCTTAAGTTCAGGAATATACCTCTGACCATATATGCTGTTCTTGATGGACTGCATCTCAAGGTCTGTTGCGGATATCACATCTGCGCATTTCTTAAGTCTTGCGGATATCATGTCTACGTTCGGGATATCCTTCTTATATCTGAGCTGGTGATCCAGGCTCGCCCAGAAGTCCATCGCGATTGTTCTGATCTGTACCTCCACACGCATATTCCTTGTGTGGTCTGCGAAGAACACAGGAATCTCGACTATGACATGCAGACTGCGGTAGCCATTTGGCTTTGGATGCGATATGTAGTCTTTTGCCTCGATCAGGGTGATGTCGTCCTGACTTATGAGCTTTTCTGCCACCATGTATATGTCATCGATGAATGGGCAGATGACTCTTATTCCAGCGACGTCATCCAGATTGTTCAGTATACTTGCACATGTAACCGGACAGCCCTTGCTTGCAAGCTTTTTGGCAATGCTGACAGGCTTTTTGATCCTTGACTGTATGAATTCTATAGGATTTCTCTTATATCTTACGCTGAAATCATCGTTCAGCACTTCAAATTTTGTCTTCACCTCTCTGATGGCACATGAATACATCATCATGATCTCCTCAAAACTCTGCATCTCCTGCATGAAAGGATTTTCCTCCGGGCGCAGGAGTGAATTGATGTATTTGCTGTTCAGAGCGTTTGTCTGTATTGATTCCATAACTCCTCCAAAATGTAAAAAACTGGAATGGTGTGTCCTGTTGCACAACTATGTGTATTATACTACATTCCACTTGTGCTTAAAAATAAAATTTTATAAAATACCTGTGAACGATCAATAAATACTGACAGGCATAACCCTTTTGCTTTATTTGTCAGTTCACAGAGTCAGGAGAAGACAATGAGCTATTTTGATGAGATGATCGCCACGGAGCGTATACCGGATTCCTATGTGGGATGGGAACAGTACAGACGTGAGGTGACGGAATATATAGAAAATAACTGCCGGGTAAAAAAAGAATCCGGGCAGGATGCAGATGCAGCGAATTCAAAGCCTGTGCTTGCACTGTGGGGAATAGGGCCGGCCGGCGATATAGATATAGGAAGATTGGCAGATAATTACAGGCTGGTGCTCATAGACAGAGACAGGGAAGCTGTGCTTTCGGCAGTCAGGGAATATGGGTTGAAGGAACAGGATTATATAATAGCGGATATTCCATTCTGGCATGTAGACGATGACCAGTACCGCTTGTATGAGGCGATGCTTGAGGACTGTGAGGACACCGAGCACATACTTGAGTTCCTGACAGGCATAGCGACTGCCAATTCCGGTAAATATATTGGCAGAACGGAATCTGGGGATATAGTAAATGACACCGACAGGTATCTTGATATATTTGATTACAGTGTGGCGGTCGGGCTTCACAGCCAGCTCAATTCCAGATTTGCGGCATTGCTTTACCACTACAGGGACAATTATCATGACGAGGATCTTAGACTCATAAGCAGTGCCATCTCGGGGCTGAACGAGGCGGCGGTGGAGAGACTCAATGACTACATGTACCATATGACAAAGGATGTCCTCATATATGGATATGAGGTCGCTGCATGTGAGGATCAGACATGCGCAGAGAAGCTTGCAAATGCATTTGACAGGCGGGATGTGGAGACGATGAAGTCGGTGGAGCACATAGAAGGTGTGGCACAGCTCATGAAGGATATGTCGCTTCATATGAACTATGACGTGGAGCTGGTTGACAGCCGCCATATGGTATGGCCATTTGACACGGCCGGTGGCAGAAAAAATTACATGATGGGATTTGCCGCCATGCGGAAGATATGATGTTGTAAATAGGCGGAAAAGATTAAAAAGTTAAATGACATTCCATAAAAATCAGTTGATATAACGTATATTATCATGAGGAGGGAGCTATGACAGACAGAGAATTTGAACAGTGCATGTCTGCGATGGCGGCGGGCGACAGGGATAGCCTGCGGCACATATATGATGCGTATCTGAAGCTCATATATGCTGTGGTGTACGACACCATAGGACAGCGCGAGGAGGCTGAGGATGTGACATCGGAATTCTTCATCAAGCTGTACAGCATTGCGGGAAGCTATAAGCCGGGAAATGGACATAAGAAATGGTTGGTCACGATCGCCCGGAATATGGCGGTGGACAGGATCAGGAAGATAGACCGTGAGGCTCTGGTGGATGAGATACCGGAGACCGGGCAGAGTGGCAGCATGGAGGAACAGGTTGTGAACAGCGTGTCACTGAAGGTGGCCATGGAGTCGCTTAAGCCTGATGAGCGGGAGATAGTTGATATGAAGGTGGCTGGAGGATTTACCTTCAGAGAGATATCAGAGATAGTTGGCAAGCCGATGGGAACAGTCACGTGGCTTTACAACAGTGCGATCAAGAGACTTAGGAGGTGCAGACTATGAACAGACATGAAGATGAACTGGAAAAGGAAATAGCTGACAAATATATAGAGAATATGGATGCACCTGATCTCTGGGGAAAAATAGAGGCAGGACTTGATGCGGTGGATGCGCAGCGGGTGCAGGATAAGAAATCTGGAGATAAGAAGTTTGGAGTCAAGAAAGACCGTAAAGACAGGAACAGAAGAACCATCCAGATCGTTTCCGGTCTTGTGGCAGCGGCAGTGGTGTGTGTGCTGATCGTAGCCGGACCGTTAAGGAACAGCCGTAAGAGGGCAAGCGATAAGACAGCGCAGGACAACAGTGTGAAGGTGACTTCGGATGAAAGTTATTATGCACAAGAAAGTGACGCGGCTGCGGCAGACGATATTCAAAGCGATGCTGCTGAAATGGCAGAAAACGCCACGGCGAGTTATGATGTACAGAGAAATACTGATGCTCAGAATTCTGTGAATAGTGCTGACTATATCCCCATGATCATGTTGGATGGTGTGCTCTACAGGGACACATACGACATGGTCGATGCTGACAGCGTGGATGAGAGCAAAGCGGCCTACGCTGAGAGCTACACCGATGGCGTGCCGGCAAATGACGGCGAGGTCAACTTTGACATGAACCCATCCAGAAACTCAGCCTACATTGTGTGTGATGATGGTAGCCTTGTAGTGAAGGTTGAGGGCAACTGGTACAGATTTGAGAGGGCAGAATAGCACAAACAAATCAAAAATTAAAAAATACAGAAATTACCATAAAAAATAATAATCCCTTCGTATATAGAATATAAAGCTTGACCGGTAGCTTGAAATTCATATTACGGAGGGATTTTTTATGATGAAATATAATTCAAAAATATTTGCAAGATCCATATGCGCAGTTATGGCAGGGATTATGATGGTAGGAGGTCTTACGGGTTGCGGTAACGATGATGCAGTAGATGGCAGGGGAATGCGCCTTGAAAAACAAAATGGGGATAAGACAGAGATAACAGGGATCGCAGAAAAGTACAGGGAAAAAGAAAGTAAGCAAAAAAAGAAGTCGCTGCAGGACAATGGCTTGAGTGGAATATTCAACAGTACGTCGAATGATGTTATGTATGCGGAGGAAGCTTGTGATGTGGCAACAGTCGCTGGAGATACAGCGATGGTGACAGATACTTCAAATTCTATGTATACAGAGATCGCCTACGATACGAGAGAGTATGACAGCGTGGCGGAGAATGGATTTGTATCCACAGCGGACAGACCTCTCTCCACATTTGCGGCGGACAGGGATACGGCATCATACAGCAACGTCAGGTCGTATATAGAGTCAGGCTGTCTCCCACCGGACGGAGCGGTGAGAATAGAAGAGATGCTGAACTATTTTACCTATGACTACAGAAGGAAGCCTGAGGATGGAGAGAAGTTCTCCATATACACAGAATATTCGGACTGCCCGTGGAACAAGGCCACAAAGCTCATGATGGTTGGGATCAACACGGATGAAATAGATTTTGGAGACAAGAAGCCTTCAAATCTGGTGTTCCTGATCGACACCTCGGGATCCATGTATGAGGATAACAAACTCCCACTCGTGCAGCAGTCATTTGCCATGCTGGCGGAGAATCTGGATGAGAACGACAAGGTGAGCATAGTCACATATGCGGGTGAGGATACGGTGGTGCTCTCGGGCACATCCGGCTCAGAGCAGTACACGATAAATGAGGCGCTTTCAAGTATGACAGCCGAGGGCTGTACCAACGGCGGCGATGCCATCATCACAGCTTACGAGCTGGCGGAGAAGAACTTTATAGAGGGAGGTAACAACCGTGTCATACTTGCAACGGACGGGGATCTGAACGTGGGGCTTACCAGTGAGAGCGACCTTGTGGATCTGATAACCGAGGAGAAGAAGGAAAACAACATTTTTTTCAGCGTGCTTGGGTTTGGAACGGACAATTTGAAGGACAACAAGCTTGAGGCTCTTGCTGATAATGGTGATGGAAGCTATGCGTTTATAGATTCTGCGTATGAGGCAAAGAAGGTGCTGGTGGACGAGATGGGCGGAACTCTGAACACCGTTGCCAAGGATGTGAAGTTTCAGATAGAGTTCAATCCGGCAAATGTCAAGGGTTACAGGCAGATAGGTTATGAGAACCGCGCCCTTGCGGATGCGGACTTTGCAAATGACGCTGTGGACGGCGGCGAGATAGGCGCAGGACATATGGTGACGGTGCTCTATGAGATAGTGCCTGCGGGATCAGACTTCGATGTGCCTGCAGCCGAGCACAAATACGGACAGGATTCCAATCAGGCAAATACATCGGAGACTGCATCACAAGACGTTAAGGATAAGTCTGATAGCGCAGAGGACTATACCGGTGAGCTTGCGACAGTGAACGTAAGATACAAGGAGCCGGATGGGGATAAGAGCAGTCTTGTGAGCCGTGTGGTGAAGACAGACAGCTACAACGGCGGAATGTCCGTTGACATGAGTGCGGCAAGTGCCGTGGCGGCCTATGGTATGATCCTCAAAAACAGTGAATATGTGGGTTCTGCAGATTTTGATATGGTTATGGCTCTTGTTGGCGGTAAGGTGGACAGTTCAGCCGGCAGTGGCGATATTATCGATATGCAGTGGCAGGGCTTTGCAGACATGGTACGTCAGACGCAGAATATAACTGACTAGGAAAAATGTCGATAAGAGGAGCTGTTCGATATGGCTTTGTAATCACACTTTGTAATCACATTGTATAAAACTCTTTTATTTTATTGATAATTCTTGTATAATAACAAATTAGAGTGTCAATTAAGACGAAAAAATAAAAACAAGAATATCAATATAGACAGGAAGGGTAAGATTCATGGGCGAAAAAAAGATTATGCTTGGTAACGCAGCCATCGCCAGAGGCTGTTATGAAGCGGGTGTCAAGGTATCAGCGGCATATCCTGGAACACCAAGTACAGAGATCAGTGAGAACATGGTGCAGTACAAAGGAGATATCTACTCAGAGTGGTCACCAAATGAGAAGGTAGCCACAGAGGTAGCGATCGGTGCATCATTTGCGGGAGTGAGATCAATAGTGTCGATGAAGCATGTAGGTGTGAACGTGGCATCAGATCCGCTGTTCACCGCAGCATACACAGGTGTGAACGGAGGTATGGTACTTGTTGCAGCAGATGATCCTGGAATGTACTCATCACAGAATGAGCAGGATTCAAGACTTGTAGCAAGAACAGCCATGATCCCAGTTGTTGAGCCATCAGACAGCCAGGAGGCAAAGGATTTCACAAAGTATGCATTTGAGCTGAGTGAGAAGTATGATACTCCTGTAATGCTCCGTACAACCACAAGACTCTCACACTCACAGGGCGTTGTAGAGCTCTGTGACAGACAGGAGATTCCTGACAAGCCATATGAGAGAAATATAAAGAAATATGTCATGATGCCTGGTAACGCTATACCACGTCATGTATTTGTAGAGCAGAGACTCAAGGACATGGCAGCAGACGGAGCTGACATGCCGATCAACAGAGTTGAGATGAGAGACAAGAGTGTGGGTGTCATCACCAGCGGTATCCCTTACCAGTATGTCAGAGAGGCTATGCCAAACGCATCAGTCTTAAAGCTTGGCATGGTAAATCCACTCCCAAGAAAGATGATCGAGGACTTCTGTGCACAGGTAGACAAGGTGTATGTCATCGAGGAGCTTGAGCCGCATATCGAGACTCAGGTCAGATCATGGGGAATAGATGCAGTCGGCAAGGAGCTGCTTACAGTTCAGGGTGAGTACAGCGCAAATATGCTCAGAGAGAAGCTTCTCGGCGAGAAGGTAGAGACAGTCGAGGCTGCTCAGGTTCCAGCCAGACCACCTATCCTCTGTCCAGGATGTCCACACAGAAGCGTATTCTCAGTCCTCTCAGAGCTGAAGATCCACGCTGCAGGAGATATCGGATGTTACACACTCGGAGCTGTCGCACCGCTCAGTGTTATTGACACAACAGTCTGCATGGGTTCATCTATCTCTACCCTTCATGGAATGGAGAAGGCAAAGGGTAAGGATTATATCAAGAACTGGGTAGCGGTCATAGGTGATTCAACATTCCTTCACACAGGTGTGAACTCACTCATGAACATGGTATACAACCAGAGTACAGGAACAGTCATCATACTTGACAACTCGACAACAGGTATGACAGGACATCAGGATCACGCCGCAACAGGTAAGACACTGATGGGAGATCCTACATATGCCATTGATATTTACAATCTCTGCAAGGCACTGGGAATCCAGAGCGTCCATGAGATAAATGCATTTGATATAGAAGGTCTTAAGAAGCTCATCAAGGAGGAGACAGCAAAGGATGAGGTATCAGTCATCATCACAAAGTCACCTTGTGTACTCTTGAAGACGACTAAGATAACAGGAAGATGCAAGGCAATACCTGAGAAGTGCAAGAAGTGCGGTATGTGCTTAAAGCCTGGATGCCCTGCAGTTATCAGGCAGGAGGATGGAACCATCCGTATAGATGACACACTCTGTACAGGCTGTGGACTGTGCATGAAGCGTTGTAAGTTCGATGCTATAGAAAGGGAGGAGTTCTAATCATGGAGACAAAGAATATTATGATCGTCGGCGTAGGCGGACAGGGAACACTTCTCACAAGCCGTATACTCGGTGGAATCACCACGGCAGCAGGTTATGATGTAAAGCTCTCAGAGGTTCACGGAATGAGCCAGAGAGGTGGAAGTGTTGTTACATATGTAAGATATGGTGAGAAGGTAAATGAGCCTATCGTGGAAGAGGGATGTGCAGATGTCCTCATAGCATTTGAGAGACTTGAGGCGCTCAGATATGCACACTTCCTGAAGAAGGATGGAGTTATAATCGTCAATGACCAGAGAATAGATCCTATCACTGTAGTGACAGGTGTTGCACAGTATCCTGATGGAATCATCGAGGAGCTCAGCGGCAAGTACAAGGTTATCTCAGTGGATGCCATGGATGAGGCAAAGAAGCTTGGCAACAACAAGGTATTTAACACAGTCATCATAGGAATCGCGGCACAGCACATGGATTTCTCACATGATGCATGGGTTGAGGTTATCAAGAACACAGTTCCACCTAAGACAGTGGAGAAGAATCTTGAGGCATTTGAGGTTGGCTACAACCTTAAGTAATTTGACGATTTTTGGTACAAAAGACGGATTTTGGCATAAAAAAAGTCCGTCTTTTGTTGATTAATGGTGGAAAAAAGGACCCTCATATGGTAAAATCAACACATATGATGGTTTGCGGGGTGCGTACACATGAATGATATTAACAAGGATGAGATTGACGCAAGATGGCATATGCTGGTATGGCGTATGATGATAGTTATATGCAGTATTTCTTTTGTTATTTCATGGATATTATTTGGAGTATACAGAGTAGATAAGAGCATAGGAGCAGGCGCATATATAGTAAAGTATATCGTGCTGCCGATGATAGTACAGGCTATAGCGATCACAATTTGCTATTTTTATATGAAGCACGATGAGGCGGACATAAAGCACAAGAATTATGTCGTGACAGGTATGATATATGTATGTGTCGGTGTTATAGCATTTACATATTGCACCATATACCCGCTTATACTTATTCCGTGTGTCACCATAATTGCCACGGCGTTATTTGCAGATCAGGAGCTGACGGTATGGTCGGGAGTTGCGGTGCTTGCACTCATGGTCATCAATGTTGTGAGATTACATTTGAATGTCGGTGAGCTTGCCACACAGATGAACTGGGTTGGAGCACTGCTCATATACATACTGGTAGTATCTGTTATGTGTGCGATGGTTATGGTCGTCAACAAGCACACGAAGGCACTTATGGAATCGATTGCCGGAAGCTACAACAGACAGGTAACACTGATGAGTGAGCTTATGGTTGATCCGATGACAGGCCTGTACAACAGAAGATCATTTGAGGAGAGCCTTGATAAGGAGATCGAGAATGTGGAGCAGACTGGGGCGAAGTCCTATGTCACCATATTTGATATAGATCATTTCAAGGAAGTCAACGATACATATGGCCACAGCAATGGAGATATAGTTATCAAGGCGCTGTGTAAGATGATGAAGGAGAAGTCGAAGGATATGGGACTTGCCTTCAGATACGGCGGTGAGGAGTTCGTGATACTGTTCCATGATGTGGAACTGTCCAAGGTCATGAATGTTGTTGAGGACATAAGAACAGAGTTCAGATGCTACTATTTCCACTTTATGAACAAGGATGGAATAACATGTAGCTGTGGTGTCGCTGAGTACACCAAGGGAGAGAGTTCCAAGGCATGGTTCAACAGAGCGGATTCAGCACTCTATAAGGCGAAGGAATCAGGAAGAAACAGAACAGTTATAAGTGAATAAAAAATAACACATTGGGCTGTGCTCAATGTGTTATTTTTTTATGGAATTATTCAAATGTTATGATATGTCCGGCGTTACTGGACATAATCGTTCAGCCACTGAACCACACCGTTGGATATTGCCTTGGCGTAGTTCTCAAGATTTTCATTGAAATAGTCCAGATCGTCCTGGTTGGTCATGAAGCCCATCTCAACGATCATGCTTGTCATATCGGTGTCTCTGATGACCGCATAGTCATCATCGCTGTCTCCCTGGGTTCCGATTCGCACCCCTCGGTTGGCGGTTATACCAACTTCCTCGAGATTGCTCAGAATGTCATCTGCGGCCGCATAACTGCGCTCAGATCCTGAGCTGTGTATCCATATCTCAATGCCCTTTGTGGTGTTTGGGTTGGCTGTTGAATTGCGATGTAGCGAAACGAAGATATCAGCCTTGGCCTTGTTTGCTATCTTTGAACGGGAGTCGAGCTGTGTGTCGCTGTCGTCGGATCTGGTCATTATGACGTTGACGCCGCTCTTTTTCAGGGCTTTGGCAACCTCCTGCGCAAGACGGAGATTGTCGTCCTTCTCGTAGCTTCCGTCAAGTCCCACAGCGCCTACATCGCTTCCTCCATGACCAGCATCCACACACACCGTGTATGTGTCGTTGGCCTTCTGGAGCATGACAGTCTGTCCTTTCCCCTTGGTGATCTGTGCCTTTGCCAGAAAAAATCCCATGACAAGTATGCACAATAATAGTATGATGTTTATGGCGACCAAAAAGACGACGAGGGAACGCATCTGTTTCAGCGTCATTTTCTTTTTTCGTTTGCTCATGTTTTCTCCTTCGTGGAAATATCTTTGATAAAGATACCTCAAAATCCGATGTTTTTCAACTGTGGATATGGAGAACGTGAACAGCATGGCCGCAGCAGAGGTGTTCTGCGCTTACGCAGTATAAATGTACAGGAGGAATATTTATGATAATAGATTTTCACACACACACGTATCCCGACAGGATAGCAGCCAAGACGGTAGGGCTTCTGGAGAGCAGATCCGGTACAAGGGCACATTCGGATGGCACACTTGACGGACTGGAGAATGACATGAGGAGCAGACATGTGGATGTGTCTGTGGTACTTCCGGTGGCAACGTCTCCGAAACAATATAAGCATATAAATGAATTCGCAGTTGAGGAGAATGAGCGCTTTTCAGAGACACATGTGTGGTCGTTTGGAGGGATACATCCCGACAATGACAATTACAAAGAGATACTCAGGGATATATGCGACAAAGGTCTGAAGGGGATAAAGATCCATCCTGACTACCAGGGGGCTTTTTTCAACGATATAAGATATAAAAGGATAATCAGCTATGCCACAGAGCTTGGGCTTATCGTGGTGACACATGCGGGAACAGACATAGGACTTCCTGATGTGACTCACTGCACTCCTGCAATGGCGGAGGAGGTGCTGGATGAGGTTGGGCCTGACAAGCTTGTGCTTGCCCATATGGGTGGATGGCAGATGTGGGATGACGTGCTGAACAGACTTTGCGGAAGAGATGTGTATTTTGACACGGCATTTTCCTATGGACAGATAGACTGGCGGGAGGGGGCATCGCACAGATGGCAGCTTCTTGATGGTGACATGTTTAAGAAGATAGTGGCAGCTCACGGGTCTGACAAGATCCTGTTCGGAACGGACAGCCCATGGTCTGATCAGGAACAGTCATGTGCGGACATAGAGGCCCTTGATCTGGAAGATGTGGACAAAAACAATATATTTGAGAATAATGCGCGAAAATTGCTTGGATTGAAATTGAATTTTTAGAAAAAATACGCGAAAACCTATTGATAATGTTTTAAAAATGTGTTACATTTTTGTTACGCCAATGAAATTTTTCACAGATAGTAATACACGAAAGACATGTCGGAGCCTAACGACATGTCTTTTTTATGTGCTGTGGAGCGGACTGCCCACTGTAAGTATCATTATATGAAGCGGTTTATGAAATAAAAAAGACTTGAGATAAATCTCAAGTCTTAATAGCTGGGCTACAAGGATTCGAACCTTGAAAATGCTGGAGTCAGAGTCCAGTGCCTTACCATTTGGCGATAGCCCATTGCCTCAACAAATGGTAGTATATACTAAAGCTCAGAATAATGCAAGCACTTTTTTAAAAAAATTCAAAAAAATTTTTCGCCTTGCGATAGCCCTCTAAATAGGGTATAAAATTATAGTAAAATGAGCATCATGGAGGTGGCGTAATGTATTCATATGAAGCGATAGTCAGGTATAGTGAGACTGGTGGAAATAAGATATCCAACATGGCGACCATAGCGAACTATTTCCAGGACTGTGCTATACTGCAGTCGGAGGAGGTCGGCATAGGGCTGGATTATCTGGCAGAACACCACAGAGCATGGTTCCTGGTTTCCTGGCAGATAGAGGTGGTCAGATATCCTGCGATGGGAGAGAAGATCAAGGTCAGGACGTGGGCATATGATTTCAAGGCATCTCTGGGATTCAGAAATATAGATATACTGGACGAGAATGGAGAACGCATAGTTAAGGCGGCATCCATTTGGAGCTATATGGACACCGAGAGGCTGAGACCTGTCAAGATAGACAAAGAGGTGTCAGACGCATATCCGATGGAGCCTGCCATAGACATGGAGTATGCGCCGCGCAAGGTAAAACTGCTGGGCGATGCGGAGACTATAGATACCAGAAAGGTCATGTCTTATCAGATAGACTCCAACAATCATATGAATAATGAAGCGTATATTGCTCTTGCCCAGGAATACGTGGATGATGTTGCGGATATTATTGCAGTCAGAGCGGAATATAAGATGCAATATGTGAAAGATGATGTTATAGTAGTAAAGAGGTTTATTGACGACAGATATGTTCAGATAATCCTGGCAGATGAAGAGGACAGGACAAGGTGTGTTGTCCAGTTTGAACGGAGCAGTAAGGATATATGATATACTGTGTCGACAGAAAAAATTAAGAGGACGGTATGACGATGATAAAGATAGGCGAATGGAATGATCTTATAGTAAAGAGAGAAAAGGAATTTGGTGTGTATCTTGGATGTGCGGATTCTGACAGTGAGGTGCTTCTTCCGAGAAAGCAGGTCCCGAATGGCATAAAGACAGGCGAGCACATCAACGTGTTCATATACAGGGATTCTGACGACAGACTCATTGCAACTGTGAATGTTCCATATATAACTATGGGTAAGATGGCTGTTCTCAGGTGTGTGGGAACTACCAAGATCGGTGCATTCATGGACTGGGGACTTGAAAAGGATATTCTGCTTCCGTTTAAGGAGCAGGTTGGCCCGGTGAGAGAGAACCATGAATATCTGGTCAGAATGTACACTGACAAATCGGACAGACTGTGTGTGTCCATGAAGGTTTATGAGTATCTGAGCAGCAATTCCCCATATAAGCAGGGAGATGCTATATCGGGAATAGTTATAGAGTACAGCTCCGAGTATGGTGCATTTGTCGCTGTGGACAACAAATATTCAGCACTTATCCCGAAGAAGGAGATACACAGTGCCATATATGCCGGCGACCACGTTGAGGGCAGGGTTGCGTCAGTCAGGGAAGACGGCAAGCTGAACCTCACCATGCAGAAGCCGATAAAGATGCAGATCAGGGAGAATGCAGAGATGATATTGAATATCATCGATTCATATAATGGAGTGCTCCCGTTCAATGACAAGGCAGATTCAAAGGTGATAGAGAAGGAATTTGGAATAAGCAAGAGAGCATTTAAGACGGCGGTTGGCAAGCTCCTCAAGGACGGTAAGATAAGGATCACAGAGAAGAACATTGAGATACTGTCCGAGGAAGAGCGGGCAGAGCTTGCGAAAAAAGGAACAACCAAAGCCGATGTTGTGAAGCGTGCAAAGCCTGAGACGAAGAAGCCGGTATCCAGACGGTCACCGGAGCCCGTGCCAGACAGAAAAGGCACTGTGAAATTCACCAGAAGCAATGGTGGAAGGCGCAACAACAGAAAGGCTCTCATGGCGGAGCTGAGCGAGATGGATGAGGAGTAATAGTTCATCATATATAATAGTAAAAAACAGGAGGAACAAAACATGAAGACAATAATAAGTACACCAAAGGCACCAGCGGCAATAGGACCATATTCACAGGCGGTTCTCGTGAATGGAATGCTTTTTACATCAGGAGTTATACCTATCGATCCTGAGACAAATACACTGGTTGAGGGAGATGTCACTGTACAGGCAAGACAGGCGATCGGCAATCTCAAGAATCTCATAGAGGCATCAGGCTCATCTATGGATAAGGTAGTGAAGACAACAGTATTTATCAAGGATATGAATGATTTTGGCAAGATAAATGATATTTACAAGGACTTCTTCACAAGCGATTTCCCTGCACGTTCATGCGTGGAGGTTGCAAGACTCCCTAAGGATGTGCTTATAGAGATAGAAGCCATCGCTACAGTAGAGTAAGCGTATGAGACAGGACAATGTTCAGAGAAAGGTACACGGAGCGTCATGGTTTTTCCTGTCGCTGATATGTGTGTATCTGTGTGTTGTTATGATCCTGTGGAAGACGAATATCGGCTCACATATAACCATGGTTCAGAATCTGATCCTGAGCCAGAGCATGATATTCGTGCCGACGATCATATATATTCTTATAAGCAAATGTGATCTGCGCGAAACGCTCAGACTGAAAAAGACGCACTGGCTGGCGATAATCATCGTTCCGGCATTCGTCGTGGCTCTTGAGCCTCTTATGACACTCATAAATGCCATAAGTCTTCTGTGGGTGGAGAGTGCCACTACCGAGCTTGCAACAGGTCTTGTGTCGAATCATAAGCTGTGGGTGTCAACACTTCTCATGGCGGTCACTCCGGGAATCGTGGAGGAGCTTGCCTACAGAGGCGTCATAATGGGAAGCTACAGATATGGCAGCAGACTGGCGGCTATAATCATAGGAGGAATAATGTTCGGAGCCATGCACATGAATTTCAATCAGATGGCATATGCGATGGTTCTGGGAATGATGCTGGGATTTCTTGCCGAGGCGACAGGAAGTATATTTACGACCATGTATGCCCATTTCTGCTTTAATGAGATATCCGTCATCATCAGCTATATAGCATCACATGTCAGCGTGCTAAAGCAGATGGTGGAGAAACAGGCTTCTGAGGGAATAGCAGCAGATCAGCTCAAGCAGACGATATTGATATATATTCCATTTGCATTTATGGGATTGTGTGCGGCTGTGGCGATGATAGTGTTGTTGGCGTACCTGAATGGAAGGCATATGGATATGCTGGCGATGTTCAGAAGAAACAGGAACGCTGAGGTCAAGAGACCGAGGATCATATCTGTGCCGCTTGTTCTGGCACTGTGCGTATGCATAGGATTTATGATAATAACAGAATTTGTTTTATGATATGTAATACAATGCCTGCACTTTTATAGGTGCGGGCATTTGCATATTAATGCCGTTAATCCCTGTTGAGTAACCAGTAGAAGGAGATGGCATACAGTCCGGCAACACCCACCAGAGTATAGATTATTCTGGAAAATGCAGTTCCGGCACCGAAGATGCCGTCCACTATGTTGTAGCTGAACAGTCCTATAATGCCCCATACGATAGCACCGATTATGGTCAGTGTGAGACATATGCAATTTAATGTTTTCATTTTTGACCTCCAATATGATCGCGCCAAATGCGGCGTTTCAGTATGATGTAATTGTGTGCAGTTATCATTTTAAATATTCATGAGATTCAGGTGACTTGACACAAAAAAGTAAGTGTAGTAAATTTACATATGAATACTTGTTCAAATGGAACACGTGAGTTGCTTGTTTGGGAGCAGAAAGGACCATAGATATGGCAGAAGATAAAAATATTTTTTTTGACAGTTATGAACTGGAACAGTCGGATCTCGCAGATCTGGCAGACCTGTTCAAGGTGTTTGGCGATGCGACACGTATATCCATCATGTTCGCCCTGCTTAAGCAGGAACTGAGTGTCGGAGACATCGCAGAGCGTCTGGAGATGAATGCATCGGCTATTTCACACCAGCTCAGGGTGCTGAAGCAGGCCAAATTGATAAAAAGCAGAAGAGAGGGCAAGAATATAATATATTCCCTGGCCGATGAGCACGTTGTGACCATCATCAAACAGGGTGTTGACCATATACTTGAATAGAATATACGAGAGGTAGAATATGAAGGTAGAATCACTTATATTTGACATGGATGGAACTCTGTGGGACAGCGCGGCAAATGTGGCTGCGTCCTGGAGTGAAGTCCTCGAAAGACAGGCTGATGTGGACATGAAGGTGACAGAGGCCGATATCAAATCTGTTATGGGTATGCCTATGGATGCCATTGCCGACAAGCTGTTCGGAGCGTATTCGGAGGACAGAATGACTCAGCTTATAGATGCCTGCGGAGACTATGAGAACGAGTATCTCCGTGAACATGGTGGCGTTCTGTACGATGGTGTAGAGGATACCATTGCGAAGCTTTCGGGATCACACAGGCTGTTTATAGTCAGCAACTGCCAGAGTGGATATATAGAGGCATTTCTTGATTATTACGGGTTTGGAAAGTATTTTAAGGATATACTCTGCTGGGGAGATACAAAGGTATCAAAGGGCGAGAGTATAAAGATACTCATGGAGAAGAATGGAATAGAGGATGCTGCATATGTCGGCGACATCCAGGGCGACTGCGACAGTGCCAGATTTGCCGGGATAAAGTTCATTCACGCGGCATACGGGTTTGGCAGTGTGAAGGATAAGGATGCGGAGATCCATACATTTGCGGAACTTCTTGACGTGGTGGAGTGATCCGGAAGGTCATTTACAGACCTGCTATAAAACATAATAAACAGAAAAACAGGGAGTATATCAGCAGTTGATATACTCCCTGTCTCTATATATTATTTATCCATATGCTCAAGTGCAGCTGCTACAAATCCTTTGAAAAGAGGATGTGGCTTGTTTGGTCTTGATTTGAATTCCGGATGTGCCTGTGTTCCGATGAACCAAGGATGCTCAGGAATCTCGATCATCTCGACGATATGTCCGTCAGGTGACAGTCCGACAAGCTCCATTCCGTTGTCAGTCAGAGCCTGACGATAGTCATTGTTGACCTCGTATCTGTGTCTGTGACGCTCGTGGATATATTCTGTACCGTATAACTGGTATGACTTTGAATCCTTTGCAAGCACACAAGGATATGAACCAAGTCTGAGGGTACCGCCAAGATCGGTTACATCGTGCTGGTTTGGCATGATGTGGATTACCTGGTGGAATGAGTTTGGATTGAACTCAGAGCTGTGGGCGTCTGAATATCCAAGTACATTTCTTGCAAATTCAACTATCGTGAGCTGCATTCCGAGACACAGTCCAAGGTAAGGAACCTTGTGTGTTCTGGCGTAATTGATAGAAGTGATCATTCCCTCTATACCTCTGTCGCCAAAGCCGCCCGGAACAAGGATTCCGTCTATATCGCCGAGGATCTCAGCGACATTCTCCTCTGTTACAAGCTCGGAGTCGACCCACTTGATCTCAACCTCTGCCTTGTTGGCAACGCCGGCATGCTTCAATGCCTCAACTACTGAGATATAGGCATCGTGAAGTGATACGTACTTTCCGACCAGAGCAACTCTTACATTCTTCTCAGGATGCTTCCATGCATCTATCATGCTTGTCCACTCGAGCCATGCCTGTTCTGCAGGTGGAGGACATTCCATATCCAGGCACTCACATACTACATCGGCAAGGTGCTCCTTCTCCATGGCAAGTGGAACCTCATACAGAACATCCACGTCAAGATTCTGTATAACGTTTCTGCTCGGCACGTTACAGAACAGTGCGATCTTATCCTTGATGCCCTGATCAAGAGGAAGATCGGAACGACATACGAGGATATCGGGCTGAATACCCATTCCCTGAAGATTCTTAACGCTCGCCTGGGTAGGCTTGGTCTTGATCTCACCTGAAGCCTTCAGATAAGGGATAAGAGTTACATGGATCATGATGCAGTTCTTAGGACCGACCTCATGCTGGAACTGTCTGATAGCCTCAAGGAATGGCTGGCTTTCGATATCTCCAACGGTTCCGCCGATCTCGATTATCGCTACCTCAGTATCCTTTGCATCGGGATTTCTGTAGAATCTGTCTTTTATCTCATTGGTGATATGTGGCACTACCTGTACTGTGTGTCCTCCGAAATCACCATGGCGCTCCTTCTGAAGGATGCTCCAGTATACCTTTCCGGTTGTTACATTAGAATTCTTGTTGAGACTTTCGTCTATAAAACGCTCATAGTGACCGAGATCCAGATCTGTTTCGGCGCCGTCGTCAGTGACAAAAACTTCGCCGTGCTGGATAGGGTTCATTGTTCCCGGATCAATATTGATATAAGGGTCGAACTTCTGGCTTGTGACTTTATATCCTCTCATCTTGAGAAGACGTCCAAGAGAAGCAGCAGTAATACCCTTACCGAGTCCAGATACAACACCACCAGTGACAAACACATACTTGACTGCCATAATTATATCCTCCATTAATACTTCAAAAAACTACATTAACATATTATAAGCAAGCCATATCTAAAAGTCAATTGAGAAAAACAAGCTAAAAACAAATTAAACTTGGCAAAATAATGCTCTGGCTGTTGAAATGAACGTTTTAGGGTCAGATGACATGAAATAATGAAGCACACTGATGCGTGAAGGCTGTCGCACCTGTGCACGACATACATTATGTCGTTGCACTTGCGTGTATCGACATATACTAATATAATTATAAAAGAGTATGTAAATGTGGGGCGTGCGTCATGCTCACACATAACAAATACGGATTATAATGCATTTTCATGCTTGGGATTGGAATATACAGATTGATGAAAAAGATAACGTTTATACATATATCCGATGTGCTGCTCGGCGCGCTGCCTGACAGGGAGTGTGTATGGAGCGGCGAGAGGAAAAACGAAATATACATGACATTTGAGGCTGTGGTGGCACGTGCCGGGGAGCTTGACGTGGATTTTCTTCTGGTTGCAGGCAATCTGTTTGACCATCAGCCATCTGAGGAAGAGCTTGTATGGCTTGATGAGATATTTGGAAGCTTAAAGCATACAGTGGTCATATATGCTGCTGGATTTCAGGATAATCTGGGAAGTGATGCGCCGCTTCTTGACTATGGTTTCAAATCCCGTGTGTGTGTGATCGGAAGCCCTGGAATAAGACAGATTGGAGACAAACAGACTGGAGATATGGGGTACACAGCGGTCAGGGATGAGCAGGCGACCATGGCACTGGATCATATTCATTTTCCGGACAAGGACGTTGATATATACGGCGTGAGCTATTTTGACAGGAAGATGGATGCCAGGGTGGTGGATGATGCAGAACCGCAGGATGAAGCGGTATGTAATGTGCTGATCGCATGTGGGGGTGACCGGAGACGGATGCCGGTTGACTGGAACAGGCTGCGTGCCAGTGGATTTAATTACATTGCGTTTGGCGGCCGCCAGAAGTATCAGATGAAGATTCCGGGCAAGGCTTATTATTCTGGAAGTCCGGAGGCTGTGTCGAGAGAGTCAACAGGCGCACATGGATATATCTATGGGGAAATGTCTGACGGAGTGGTTTCGACTAAGTTTGTGCCTGTTGCGGTCAGAGAATATAAAAGAATTGATTATCCGGTGGATAACGATACAAGGGACGGTGCTCTGACGGAGGCCATTCTGGGTATCCTGGAGCTTGAGGGATGTGACAATATATATTCCATATGCCTGAACCGTATGGCGGGCTGTGAGAAGAACTTCGATATATCATCCATGCTGAAGGATTACAGAATCCTGGCGGTGGAAGGTGAGAGATTTGAACGATCCGACTACAGTGAATACGCCAGAGCCAACAAAAATACAGAATTTGGCCGATTGCTCGATAAACTGAATGTTGCCGATCTTGAAAGCAGAGACGGAATAAAACTTGCGGTCGACATGATGATAGAGGTGTCGGGGCTGTATGCAAGATCGGGCAGAAAAATGGGCAGGGAGCTTTATCACGATACACTGAGACAGGTCAGACAGATACTCAGGATGAAATGTCAGACATACGAGGCGGACGCTGCGGTCAGGGAATATATGAGCCTGCAAAATGACTACGAGGTCAGCTCTGATGTTCTGGGTGAGCTTAACTCGGTATGGGCACAGGAGCGGAAAAGCGAACTTGAGATCACGACGCTCAGACGTCATCTGGAGGAGCTTCCTAAGGAGTACAGACGAAGCTGGATAAGGACTGGAGTAAGAACAGCACTTGTACCGCTCATGGTACTTGGAATATTGTCGATAGTTATAATGTATGCATTGGTCGCACGGGGTGATAATATTCTCCCGGACGGACGACTTGTGTATGCGATGCTCTTTGCTGTCGGAGCTGCGGGACTTGCATACTATATTGGATATGCGTTGTCAAAATACTGGGGACTCAGGAAGAAGAGTGGAAGAAAGAGATTGACAGCGGAGCTTGAGGAAAGCAGGGCGGAACTTGATAAGCTCTGTGCACAGCGGGATGAGATACACAGCCGCAGAACCGGGCTGCAAAGCCTTGACGGACGAAGAAGAGATATATACGAAAAACTCACACACCGGGAGAAGCTTCTTGATGAAAAGCTTCAGGAGATCCGGGTTATGAGATGTGCGATAGATGAACTGGATGGACTTTCATCATGACAGATGGGTCTGTTCAGCTTTTACTATGTGTTTTTCATTGTGAAATGTCATTACGGCAACAACCTGTATGGATCCAAGAATCAGGAGAAAACCGATCAGATCCATACGGGTGAACTGGGTTCCCAGAAAGATCCACGTCAGCAGGGCACTTGACACGGGCTCGACTGTGACAAAAAGACTCGCCTTCACGCTTCCGAGGATGCTGATGCCGAGACCGTATATTGTAAATGGGATGAGGGAGCCCACAATGGCTACCGCAAGTGAGGCTGCAATTATCCTTCCATCCATGTGAGGCAGTGAGAATGTTTTCGTGACCAGCGCAAGGAAAATGGAGGCTATGAGTGATGACCAGCCTATGATATTTACCAGACCATATTCATTGTAGAGCTTCTGAGGATAAAGGCAGTATATAGTGAAACATACCGCTGAGGTGAGTCCCCATATGAGCGCCGGCCTAGATATGGCAAGGGAATTCAGGCTGCCGTGTGTGGCGATCAGAAAGATACCTGCAAATGCACATACGACTGAGGCGGCTTCATATATATGAGGTCTCTTGTGCATGAATATTGTTGTGTACAACAGCAGCATGATTATGTATGTGAACTGGATCACTGTGCCGGTTGCGGCGTTGGAATGTTCGATGGAAGCGAAGTATGTGAACTGCACGCCCATGACACCTGAGAGTGCAAAGAACAGCATAGATATGACACTTTTAGGCTTTGACCATATGGTCAAAGCCCTTTTATCTCCCTTTACGGCGGCGATGACAAGCAGTACGACACCGGATATAAACTGTCTGATTATGGAAAGCTGTGTGGCATTTACATCTGACGACTGGAACACGTATTGTCCAAGGACTCCGCTTATGCCCCACATGATTCCGCATGACAGAACCAGTATGATTCCGAATCTCTGTGAGTGGTTGATCTGTTTTTCTGACATAACACCGCCTCTTCTCTTGTTAAAAGTGACATCATTTTACCACCGATATTTCTAATTTTCAATTATTCTTTAAACAAGGTGCCTTGGTGTCAAATGAAGGGTTGAATGCATAGAAATTCTTGTGATCGAGGGTATCTTTTACAGCCTCAAGGCATTCGCCAAATCTCTGGAAGTGCACGACCTCCCTCTCGCGCAGGAATTTGATAGGCTCATATACGTCCGGGTGATCCTTGCACAGTCTGAGAATGTTGTCGTAGGTCGACCTGGCTTTCTGCTCAGCGGCCATATCCTCAAAAAGATCTGTTATCGCGTCGCCCTTGCACTGGAATTCGCAGGCGTTAAATGGAATTCCTCCTGCCGCCTGGGGCCAGATGCCGATGGTGTGGTCGATATAATATTTGTCAAAGCCCGATGCCTTGATCTCCTCGATGCTCAGATCCCTTGTGAGCTGGTAAATGATGGTCGCAACCATCTCGAGATGGGCAAGTTCCTCGGTTCCTACAGAAGCAACGGAAATGTTCCATATCCTGAAAAACGCTGAAAATCCGCATTTTTACGGCTTTCGATTACATACCTTCCGTACCACAGATAAGGTTATAAGGTATGGTATAAACAATCAGTTTGACTTTGCGGAACACCCTGCGGTCATTCAGCGTGGCGAAAAACGCACTATCAATATATGTGTTGCTGTTCCTGATGTGGCATAAACGGACAAGCCTTTGCACATTGGAATTTAGACAAGATTATAAATATAATGAAAGTGTAAGGAGGACAAGTCTATGAGAGATAAAACCTATCACGCATATCTGGATAGCCACGAGCGACAGTTGCTAATACATAGCCTTGTAGAGCTGAAGAACAGGCTGATACAGGAAGGCAGATACACGGACTGCGTTGACGAGCTGATTTTCAAAGTTGTCAATGCGCCTGTCAAGAAAATGAAAATTGAACATATCTAAGACATATTGCACATAGCCGCTTATTCTTATTCCCCTAAGAGTAAGCGGCTTTTTTGCGTCCTATCACTCTTTTTTACATAGCCGCCTTGACAAAGCGGCTAAATTTATGCGAAAGGAGGACGCACAAATGTCAAATTGCAAAGTAATTGCCCTGACCAATCAGAAAGGCGGCGTTGGTAAAACGACCACGGCGGTCAATCTGGGCGTAGGTCTGGTACAGCAGGGAAAGAAAGTCCTGCTCATTGATGCTGATGCACAGGCAAATCTCACAATGGCACTCGGCTATAACAGACCTGACGATATACCCATAACGCTCTCCACCGTAATGCAGAACATCGTAGACGATAAATCCTTTGATGCTTCGCAAGGTATCATACACCACGGCGAGGGCGTTGACCTGCTTCCGTCCAACATTGAGTTATCAGGCTTTGAGGTAAGGCTTATCAATGCTATGAGCCGTGAGCGTGTTCTGAAAACCTATGTGAATGAGGTTAAGAAGAATTACGATTATGTGCTTATCGACTGTATGCCCTCACTCGGTATGATAACGATAAATGCTCTGGCGGCGGCTGACAGCGTGATTATCCCCACACAGCCGCACTACCTTTCAGCGAAAGGTCTGGAGCTGTTGCTTCGCTCTGTGTCAATGGTCAAGCGGCAAATCAATCCCAAGCTGCGGATAGACGGTATCTTAATGACGATGGTAATGCCCCGTACCAACATTTCTAAGGAAATCACGGCAACGGTCAAAAATGCCTATGGGCAGAAAATCAAGGTCTTTGATACGGAGATACCGCATTCTATCCGTGCGGTGGAAGCTACCGCAGAGGGCAAGAGCATTTTTGCTTACGACAAAAGCGGTAAGGTTGCCGCAGCTTATGAGCAGTTCGGAAAGGAGGTGGCAGAGATTGGCGAGAAGCAGAGAAACCAAAATCGAACTGACCGCTTACGATGACCTTTTTCAGACAGATGAAAGCCGTGCAGAAGCAAAGCTGAGTAAAATCAGAGATATTCCCTTATCGCAGATTGACGAGTTTCCAGACCACCCGTTCAAGGTTTTAATGGACGAGGATATGCAGCAGCTTGTCGAGAGCATTAAGCGAAACGGCGTAATGACCCCTGCTACCGTTCGGCTTAAAGAGGACGGACGGTATGAGCTTGTAAGCGGACACAGAAGAAAAAAGGCTTGCGAGCTTGCGGGGCTTGAAACGCTGAAATGTGAGGTTAAAGAGCTGACCCGTGATGAAGCCATTATTGTAATGGTAGAAAGCAATTTACAGAGGTCAACGATTTTACCGAGTGAGAAAGCCTTTGCCTATAAAATGCGGCTTGAAGCAATGGACAGACAGGGACAAAGGAACGATTTAACTTCGACACCAATGGTGTCGAAGTCGAGGTCTAATGAAGAACTTGCCGATAAAGTGGGCGAAAGTCGTGAGCAAATCCGCCGTTTTATCCGCTTGACTGAGCTTGTTCCCGAAATCTTGCAAATGGTAGATGAAAGGCAGATTGCTTTTCGTCCTGCTGTTGAAATCTCTTATCTAAACGAAGAACAGCAATACACCTTGCTTGAAGCTATGAGCTACAACGACGCTACCCCGTCGCTTGCACAGGCTATCAAAATGAAGAAGTTTATGCAGGAGGGTAAGCTGACAGGCGAGGTTATCCAGAGCATTATGGAGGAAGAAAAACCAAATCAAAGGGAAAAGCCTGTTTTCCGTGACGAAAGGATAACCAAGCTCATTCCCAAATCCGTCCCCAAAGGACAGGAAGCGGATTTTGTTGTAAAGGCGCTGGAGTTTTACAACCGCCACCTGCAACGACAGAAAGCACAGGAACGATAGCCGCACACCGAGGGCGAGGTCTGTCCGTTTGCGTGGATAGCCGCTTTTTCGGCTTTCCCCCTCTCCACACCTCACCCCCTTTGCTACTACCAAGACTATCCGAAAAAAGAATATGCAAATCACTCTGCCTGAAAGATTTTCTACCTTTGAGAGCTTCTGCGGTTTTTCGTATAATGAAGCCGCAAAGGAGGTCTATGCTATGCGAAAAAAGATGATTGCAATGCTTTTTGTGCTGATAACGATATTAAGCGGCTGTGCCGATGTTTCAACAGCTCCCGAAGAAAGTGATAATTACGAGCTTGTGACGGAAACAGAAGCCGCCGCCGAAACAGAAAGCAAGAGTACAAAAACGGATACTGTGCTTGAAAGTGATGCAGAAGCTACAGCGTGTGAGCCTGTTGACAGCGAAACTCCAAAGCAGACTGAGCCTGTGCTGCAAGAGGAAAACAATGTGTCTGAAACCAAGCCTGCGGCAACGGAAAGCAACTCTGCTCCTGCTGAAAAGCCAGAGGAAACAGAGCCGCCCGTGGTAATACCGCCGCAGACAGTCCCCGAAGATACAAAGCCTAAGACCGCCTATGATTATGAATTTGACATTGAAGCGGTTAAAGCGGATTGCATCGGCATTGGTCTTAGTATGGGGCTTGCCTTAGACAGCTCGCTCACTCCGAGCAATTCCACTTGGTGGAACCCCGTAACAGCGTCACAGAACAATCAGGGCGAAGCCTTAAAGCAGAGCCTTGAACGCTATATCACATTCCATACCGTCGAAAATCTCGGCGCATACGGAATTGATGAAATCACAGTTTTTAATATCTGCTGCGAAGCAAGAGGGAACGGCAGCTACTCGATTTATTTCCTCTTTGCGTAAGCAGCTATCAGGCTTTTCCCTCTGTTCAAAGACAGAGGGATTTTTTTATGCCCAAAATCAAGAAAGGACGGTTTAACAGCCTATGAAAACGAAGTTTACAAAGAAAGGCAGGCGTATCCTGTCGGCGGCTCTCTGCCTGCTGATGATGGTAACAGCTTTGCCGATGTCCGCCTTTGCGTGGACGAGCGAGGAAGGTAAAAGCTGCACATCTTCCTTTGGCGATTACTATGTCGGCTCGGACGGCGAGTATTACCGCAGCAAAGCCCCGTATTCGTTCATTGTTTATGACAGCAACGGCGATATTTCTGTAAGAACGGCGAACGGAGGCAATGCGAAACGGGAATATCTGATGACAGATAACAGCGGGATGCATCAGGTTTACTGCGTAGAGTCTGGCGTTGATTTCAACACGGGTAATTTCTATGTGTCTGAAAGCGGCAAGAACAGCTCGTATTTTCAAAACCTGCCGACTGACGCTCAGTTCGGTATTATGATGGCTTTGATGTACGGCTGGCGTGAGGGTAAGTTCTCTCCCGTTGCAGGCACAAACGCAGATGATTACGCTTTTGCGACCCAGACGATTATCTGGGAATACCAGCAGCAGCTCCGCACAAGCCCAACCGACCTGCACAGCGCAAACGGGATTGACGGGGACACCTACTACTATTCCCTGCAAGGCAGACCCGCCGAGAAATGCTACAACTGGATTTTGTCGCAGATGGCAAAGCATTATACCATTCCGAGCTTTGCTGCGAGAAGCCAGAACAGTGCGGACACCTACACGCTGAAATACAATCCCGACACACAGAAATACAGCCTGACGCTGGAGGACACCAACAACACATTGTCTGATATTCAGTTCTCCGCAAGCGGTATTTCCGTAACAAGAAGCGGCAACCAATATACTTTTACAAGCGATAAGATGATTACCTCGCCTGTAACGGTATCGGCGCAGAAAGATGTCAATCTCGATTGTGACGAAATGCTCATCTGGGGCTGTGTCGGCAAGCAGACAATGGTTTCTGGAGCTTCCGACCCCGTATATTTCTATCTCAAAATCAACACAGAAACCTACGGCACAGGACAGATTAAAAAGACTTCTGAGGACGGCGTTGTATCTGGCATCAGCTTCAACATTTCTGGAAACGGCGTCAACAAAACCGTTACCACAGGCGCAGACGGTACGGTAGATGTTCAGCTAATGCCGGGGGTTTACACCGTCACAGAGCAGTCCATTGACCGATACGAGCCACAGAGTGTTCAAAGGGTAACGATTGTAAGCGGTCATACTGCTACCGTAACCTTTAACAACACCTTGAAGCGTGGCAGTCTGGAGATTATCAAAAACTCTGAGGACAATCTTGTAGAGGGCGTGAAGTTCCACCTCTACGGCACTTCCCTTAGCGGCTTGCCTGTGGACGAGTACGCTGTGACCGATGAAAACGGCGTGGCGAGATTTGAAAATGTCCTAATCAGCGGCAATACGCCTTACACCGTTGAGGAAGTGGATACGGCTGTCCGCTATGTCGTTCCCGAAAGCCAGACAGCTCCGATTGAATGGGAAAAGGTCACAAGCCGCAGCTTTACGAACATTCTTAAAAAGTTCAATGTAACCGTGACGAAATCCGATGCGGAAACAGGCACGGCGCAGGGCGATGCTTCTCTTGCAGGTGCGGTTTACGGCATCTATAAGGGCGAGGAACTGATTGACACCTACACCACGGACGAGAACGGGCAGTTTACCACCGACTATTATATCTGCGATGATGACTGGACTATCCGAGAAATCAGCCCGTCCGAGGGCTATCTGCTCGATACTACAATTCATCATATCGGCGCAGAGCCAGAGCTTTATACCGTGGAGCGCAACAGCACTGCAAACGATGTGACCGAGCAGATTATCAAGGGAAATATCGCAATCATTAAGCACGCCGATGACGGGTCAACCCAGATTGAAACGCCTGAAACGGGAGCTACCTTTGAGGTCTATTTGAAATCCGCAGGCAGCTATAACGCTGCAAAGGAAACCGAACGGGATATACTCGTCTGTGATGAAAACGGCTTCGCTCAGACAAAAGACTTGGTGTACGGTATTTATACCGTAGAGCAGACCGCTTCTGGTCTGGAGGGACTGGAATTGATGAAGCCTTTTGATGTGTTCATCAATCAGGACGGTCAGACCTACCGCTATCTCATCAACAATGCGAATTTTGAAAGCTATATCAAAATCGTAAAGAAAGATGCGGAAACAGGCAATACCATTCCGTATGCAGGCGCAGGCTTCCAGATTTACGACCCCAACGGCGAGCTTGTGACAATGACTTTCACTTATCCCGAAGTGACAACGATTGATACCTTTTATACCACAGCAGACGGCGAGCTTATCACGCCGCAGACTTTGGAATACGGAAAGGGATATTCCATCGTGGAGGTACAGGCTCCGTATGGCTATGTGTTAAACTCCGAGCCTGTCTATTTTGATGTAACGCAGGACGGCTCTGGCGAAGAAAGCGGCATTACGGTCATTGAGGTAGTTCGTTCCAATATGGCGCAGAAAGGGACGATTACCGTTTCCAAATCTGGCGAGGTGTTCGCTTCCGTTTCAGAGAATAACGGAATGTATCAGCCCGTATTTGCGGCACAGGGGCTGGAAGGTGCGGTGTATGAGATTACCGCCGCCGAAGATATTTTTACTCTGGACGGAACGCTGAGAGCTTCTAAGGGCGAGGTGGTTGACACCGTTACCACAGGCACGGACGGAACTGCAAAATCCAAAGAGTTGTATTTGGGCAAATACGAAGTCAGGGAAATCACAGCTCCTTACGGAATGGTGCTGAATGACGAAATTCACGCTGTCGAGCTTGTGTATGCAGGTCAGGAGGTTGCGGTCACAGAAACTTCCACGAGCTTCTACAACGAAAGGCAGCGTGTAGAAATTGACCTTGTAAAGAGCCTTGAAACTGACGAAGCCTACGGTGTCGGCAATAACGGCGAAATCTTTGATGTAACCTTTGGTCTGTATGCACAAGCAGACCTCACCGCCGCAGACGGCACGGTTATCCCCGCCGATGGGCTGATTGAGATTATCTCTCTGGACGAAAACGGCAAAGGGACAGTCGGTAGCGACCTTCCGTTCGGCAGCTACTATGTAAAGGAGCTGTCCACCAATCCCGCCTATGTGCTGAACGAGCAGAAATATCCTGTTATCTTTGAGTACGCAGGTCAGGACACGGCGGTTGTTCATCTTTCCGCAAATGACGGCGAAGCCATTGAGAATACAATCATTTACGGCTCGGTAAGCGGTCTGAAATCCGATGAGGACGGAAAGGCTCTGGGCGGTGCGGTTATCGGTATCTTTAAGACGGGAACTACTGAGTTTACAAAAGAAAATGCTATCCAGACTACCACATCAGCAGATGATGGTAGTTTTTCTTTTGCAAAAGTACCGTATGGCACTTGGGTAATCCATGAAATTGAAAGCCCCACAGGTTTTGTACTCTCCGAGGAAGAAATCGCCGTAACTGTCGGCAAGGTTGACGAAGTCGTGGAAATCGAGCTTGTGAATTACTTTATCAAGGGAAATATTGAACTGACTAAGGTTGATGCAGATTATCCCGATAATAAGCTCACAGGTGCGGTCTTTGAAGTCTATGCCGATACAAACGGCAACGGCGAATTTGATGAGGGCGATGAGCTGTGCGGCGAAATGACGGAGCTTGAGGGCGGCGTTTATCAAATGACCGAGCTGCGCTACGGCAAGTATTTCGTCCGTGAAAAAACAGCTCCAGACGGCTTTGTGCTTGATGAAGGCGTGTACGGTGTTTCCATTGAGGAAAACGGCAAGACCTATACCGTAGAGAACAAAGCAGGCGTTGGCTTTATCAATGAGGCACAGAAAGGCTCTCTGAAAATCGTCAAAACTTCCTCTGACGGAAAAGTTGAGGGCTTCTCCTTCCGTGTGACAAGTGCGGACGGCTACGACCAGACCTTTAAGACCGACAAGAACGGCGAAATCTTCATTGATGGCTTGCGTATCGGTGAATACACCGTGTCCGAAGTCAGCGACTCGGCTTCCGCAGGATATATCCTTCCCGCCGATAAACAGGCAACGGTCAAAACGGGAGCTACTACCATTGTTGAGATGCACAACGAGTTCAGAGATACGCCCAAAACAGGCGATGACTTCAATCTGGGCTTGTGGGTAAGCCTTGCGGCTGCTTCCGTTATCGGCGCAGGCGTTCTCGGTTTTGTCGGCTTCAAGAAAAAGAAAAAGGAGGACTAATTGATGGGCGCTAAAACCATTATCGCCATTGTGCTTGTCGTGTTCATCGTCGGTGCGGCAATATGGCTTAACATCCGAAACAGAAAGAAGAAATAACCCGATTTTACAGATGGGGGCGGCTTACCAAAGTAAGCCGCCCTCTTTCTATATATGGAGGCAATCTATGAAAAATCTGAAAACCATTGAGGATAAAGTAAAGGCTATTCTGCAAAAGAACGAGGACGCCCGAAACGATGATATGACCCTTTATCTGATTGTGTGCAACACCTATTTGAAAGGTGCAGGAGCAATGCCCTTTGCGGAAGTAATGGAACAGTATAAATATCTCGGTCTGCCGAGCTTTGAGAGCGTGGGCAGAACACGCCGTAAGCTGCAAGCAAAATATCCAGAGCTTGCGGGGAACGCCCGTGTAAGGCGGCTCCGTGCCGAAGGCGAAAAGGCATACCGCAAATACGCTAAGGAATGAGGTGTGAAATGGAAGAAAAACGCATAAACGGCGGTTATGAAATCATCGAAAGCTGTACTATCGGGAACAACGAGCTTGTCATCGGTCATAACGCCAAAGCCCCCAACCCGTATGTGTGTTGGTACTGCAAGGACGGCTCGGATTATTTTTGGGGATATTACTGCAATCAGTTATCGGAAGCGAGGGAAAAGCTGAATGAACGCTACCAAAGAGAGTGCTGTATGCCCTACAACCAGCCCGATAAAAAACAGAAAAGCCGTGATGACCGTGAGCGATAAACGAAAATATGACTGCACGACCTGTCCTTATCCCCGATATAAGGACGGGTCTGTTATTTTCTGCGATGTCTGTATCCGCAGGATTTTAGACGAGCAGAAAGAGGAAAAGAAACGAAAGGAGCAATCGAATGAGTAAAGAAAAACGAATGCTCGGCAATTATGAGGTCGTGAACAGCATTTATATTGGCGACAAAGAGGTTGTTTTCGGTGTAGATAAAAGCGATAAATACCCTTTCCTTGTAAGCTACTGCGACTACCATAATCCGTTTGGTGTGCCGTGGGCAACAGAAAGCGTTGGCTGTGACGATTATCTGGAAGCTATGGGGATTTTCATTCAGCGAATACAGTCCCAGATAGAAAAAACCAAATCCGAATTATCCAAATTCGCTTTTGACAATACCGTGTTCACGAAAGACCATTGTATTCCCGACAAACGCAGCAGCAGTATTGTCGGCAAGGTTGTCGTTATCAATGCAGAGCCGAAACGGTATGAATATCAGCACCCTGCTTTTCAGCTCGTTTTGGCGGACGGCGGCAATGGAGCAACAGGCGGCAGAGGTAACGCTGTCTTTGGTACTTGCCTTGCTACAGGCGAAAAAACCAGATGGGAACGGTACGATGTGTTGGGTGAAATCAAGCCTGAATGTATGCCAGCTTGGGCAAAGGAAGCTCTTGCAAAAATCAAGGAGCAGCAGAAAGAGAAAAAACAGAAAAATCGGGAGGAACGCTGATATGGAGATACGAGCCTTAACCCCTGCCGAACAGAAATACACCTACGCTCAGAGTATGCAGCTTGAAGGGCAGACAGGCAGTATCGGTTATCTGCGTGGCGACTTCGGCGCAGGCGGCAAGGAGTTCTATTCCTCTTGGTTTGACCGCAGGCGGGATTTGAATACAGACGATTTCAAAAATGAGCTTGACGAGGTTATCAATTCGCTTCGTGAGGACAAGGGGCTTTTGCACAACCGCTATGATATGAGTGCGTTTGCAAGGCGTTATCCCGAAAGCGCATTTGCAGGAAACTATTGCGCCGAGTACGGTTTCCGTGTGGATACGGAAAAACACGCCTTTCTGTTTCGGTGCAATCCCACTAAGGGCGATTACAATTTTTACTGCTGCTGTTTTGTGAGAGAATGGCTTGACAGGCATATCCAGAAAGCCGAACAGGGTATCCGATTTATCGACCCAAATTACAAGGAGCTGTTCCGTATCCCTGACGGCGGCAAAATCGTTATCACATCATCGTGGGGCGAGAAAACAGAACGCCCCTGCCGTTTTATTGACGAGCATCATACAGAGATTGGAAATAACATCTTCCATATCTGCGAGTTTGCCGAGCGTATGGAACAAAACGGAGCGACCTATGAGCCGAAGTCCCCAGAGCCGCAGGCGGTAACGAAAGCCCAGAAGCATAAAGATTTAGAACGATAAGGAGGTTTTGAGAATGGCACTCAATCAAAAGGCAATCAAGGTGCTTGGTAAGGTCTTTGAAGCAGGCTTTACCGATGAAAAGTCGATTGCCGCTATGACTATGGACGATATTCTTGCAATACAGGGCGTTACCATAGCCGACATCGGTATTATCAATGAGCTGCAAAAGAGTATCAAGGCAAACAAGGTCATTTCCTTTTTCGGAGGTAACGCAGAATGAGTACAGAGCTTATCAACCGTATTACCGTCAAAAAAGGCGGTGTATATCTGTCCTCACACAGCTCCAATGATACCGAGCCTTTTCACGCTTGGCGGTGTAAGAGCCTTTCTGAAATCTACGCCGCCGAGGGACAGGCAGGACTTGACCGTGAGATAATCTGTATGCTGTATGAATACGCACAGCTCCGTGGCAGTCATAAAAGCCTTGACCGTTACCGCTATGCGATGGAAAGCCCTGCTGCTCACGCCATCTATAAAAAATATACCGACCAAATTGACGACAAATACGAACAGATGGATAAAGCGGATAAAGACAGCGTATGGTACAAGCCGACAGAAAAAGCAAAGGAATACCGAGCCTTTGAGCGTGAAATGCGTCACAAAATGTACGCTGAGATTGCCGAGCGATGCGGCGAGTATGACCGTAAGCATAAAAACCGAGATTTGGAACGATAAGGAGGTGTGCGAAGATTGGCTGCGAAGTATCAGCTAATTACAGAGCTGTATCGGCGCACAGGCGTTGCGGTTGCGAAAAGCCCGCAGGCGTGGCAGAGCTTTTTATCCTCTGCCTGCCGCAACTATAAGTGCCGATTTGATGAACAGCTCTTGATTTACGCTCAACGCCCTGACGCTGTTGCGGTAGCACAGCTTGAAACTTGGAACAAGCAGTTTAAGCGTTGGGTAAACAAAGACAGCAAAGGCATTGCGGTGTTCGACCTGAAAGGTCGCAGGAACACGCTGAAATACTATTTTGATATATCCGATACGCACGAGGGTTATTACGGCAGCCGCCCTGTTCCGATATGGCAGATGAGTGAGCGATACGAGCAGGCAGTTATTGAACGGCTTTCCGACAGATTTGGCGATGTGGAAAGCACCGACCTTGCTTCGGTGCTGATGGAAACGGCAAAAAACGCAGTTGAGGATAATTTGCAGGATTATATGCCGCAGCTCAAATCCTGTACGCAGGATAGTTTGTTAGAGGGTCTTGACGATTATAATATCGAGGTCATTTACCGACAGCTTGCGGTCAACAGCGTAGCATATATGCTGATGAGCCGTTGCGGTGTTGATACCGAAGCGGTATTTGAGCGTGAGGATTTTGCGGAAATCATTAACTTTAATACTCCCGCCACTATCAACGCTCTCGGTATTGCGACAAGCGACATTTCTGAAATGGCACTCAGGGAAATCTCCCAGACTATCCGAGATGTGCAAATTGCGGAGAAAAGTCAAAATCGCACCTTTGCGCCGCAATCTCAAACACGCTATGATGTAGGCAGAGAACAAGCCGAAAGGAGTAATCATAATGAGCGAAATCACATACACCAAACAAGGGGATTATCTTATTCCCGACCTGACATTACCGACAGAGCCAGAAATTCAGCTTGGCAGATACGCTTTGATGCACAGGGATTATCTGGAACAGCACAAACGAGTGACCTACCTCAATCTGCTGACATCGGGCGAGCTAAACAAACATCTTTACGAAGTGGAACAGACGGCTCTTACGAGGTTGGAGCTTCTGACAAAACAGCTTTGCAAGGAGCAGGGCGTGACGGAGGAACTGAAAGAAAAAGCACCGATGCAATGGGTCGGTCTGATGAACAATATCCGCAGTCAGGCGGAGGAAACGATACTGAACGAGCTGATTTACAGCTAAATGTCGCTGACGAACAGCAGGTCACGGTCAATCTCCCCACCGTAGAAGAACAGATTGAAATGTTAGCAGAAGCAGAGGACGGAAAATCCTCTGCTTTTGTTATTTCTCAGGAGGATATTGACTCTGTTCTCCTGAGAGGAAGCGGCTATCAGGACGGTAAATACCGTATCTACCGTCAGCTTCAAAAGAATGAGGACAGAAAAAGCAATATTGATTTTCTCAAAAAAGAGTACGGTACGAGCAGTGGTACGCACTACTTCCCAGACGGTACGCAGGGACACTTTTCATATGATGGGAAAGGCATTGCGATTGAAAAGCACGGCTCATCTGTAACCCCCGACCTTGTTCTTTCTTGGGCAAAGGTCGAAAAGCGGCTGCGTGAGCTGATAAAGAATGACCGTTACCTGAATGAAAAGGAAAAAGACCATTACGCCGATTATCTCGAAAGTGAGAAAGCTCCGCAGTACGAAATCGACGCCCAAAGGAAAATGGCACGGCGGCGTTTCATTGACGCAAGCCGTGACCTTCCGCCTGCCGATAAAAGAGATACTCTTTCTTTGCGGCTGTCCGATTTTATCCGTGATTTAGACGGTTATGAGAAAGACCTGCTTGAAAATGTGGAGCGCACTGACCTTGCCGATGTGACCGCCGAACAGATGGAGCAGCATTTGGGCGACCCCGCTACTGTTCAGCAGCTCCTCGATTTCCTTGCTCTGGTACAGGGCAAGACCGCCGATGTTTACAGTCGCAGCAATGCGTGGCGGTTTTCGCAGGAGCTTATGGAGCTGTATCCTCTCCGCTATGTCTATCACGAGGACGATGTTGTATATATCGGCGCAGACAAATATGAGATTGCGGCGTTTGACGAAAATGCCGTTTCTCTGCGTAATCCCGAATTTCCGTTGTTCGGCAAGGAACTCAGCCGAGCCGACTTTGAGGAAAAGCTAAAGGAAAATCCTGCGAACGACCATTTGAAAGTAGTCGTTACCGAAAAGCAGAGCGTTCAAACACCGTCCGAAGAAAAGCCAGACAGCATAAAGTTCTCTATCGGATTTTCGGAACACCCCGCCTTTTATGACAGGCAGTTTAATGACCGATATACCGATTTGAGCTTTGCTTTGGGCAACTACCTTCTCGGCGTTCTGGACGAAAAGCAGCACCGTGAGCGTGAGAGCAAGGATAATGTCGGCTGGTATCATAAGACCGATTTTGAGATTACCGCTACTATCGGCGGCGAAGATTTCCATTATGAAGGACGGTTTGATATTGGCGACGGCGAGGGCGACCTTATCTCCCATATCAAAAACTTTTACGAATACTCCCTGTCCCCGAACTGCCCGTTTATTCCCGAATGGAAGAAACAGGGCGAGGATTATTACCGTGAACAAATAGAAAGCCTGCAACGGGGACGAGATGTGTTTGTACCTTATCTGGAGCAGAATAAAACGCTCACCCCAGATGACGAAAAGCTCTATGCGGAGATTATGGCAACGGAAAGCGACTGGTTTGCCCCTGCCGAGGAAGAAAAGCAAACGCCGCACTATACCGTAGAACTGACTTCCGATGCCTTTGCCGACCCGTTTATCATACGGGATAACACCGTACCAGAAGGGCAAGACGGGCAGTATTACGATGTGGACGGCATTTACCAGACCTTTGAAACCGAGGAGGAAGCGCAGGAATACGCCGACACTCTGAATAGTGCTGAAAGCATCGTCAAGCTGTTCGCCCAGAAAGATGCGGAACGAAACCAGCAGGAACAGCCCGATAAGCAGGATAACGCTGACCTTATCGGCAAGGAAATCGTTATGGATAACCGCCGCTATGTCATTGAAAGCATCGGTGAAATAAGCGGCGATGTGTCAATGCGGGATATTACCTTTGCCGATGCTGTAGGTTTTCCCATCAACCGTGTGGAGAAAATCGGTTATATCCGCAGCCTGCTCAGTAAGGCGCAGGAAGAAAAACAGCCCGAAAAGGCGGTATCTCCTACCCCTGCCCCCTCAGAGCCACGCCACAATTACCGCATTACCGAGGATACTTTGGGCGTCGGCGGCGCAAAAGAAAAGTTCCGTAATAATATGGCGGCTATCAATCTCCTGCACGAATTGGAGCTTGAAAACCGACTTGCCACGCCCGAAGAACAGGAAATCCTTTCAAAGTATGTCGGTTGGGGCGGTCTGTCTATGGCGTTTGATGAAAACAATGCGGCGTGGGCTGATGAGTTCAAAGAACTGTATGCAAGTCTTTCCCCAGAAGAATACCGTGCGGCAATGGAGTCCACCCTTACAGCGTTTTATACGCCGCCTGTTGTAATCAAAGGTATGTATGAAGCTCTTGAGCGTTTGGGATTTTCCGAGGGCAGTATTTTAGAGCCGTCCTGCGGAACGGGCAATTTCTTCGGACTGCTCCCCGATACGATGGCAGGCTCAAAGCTCCACGGTGTAGAAATCGACCCTCTTACGGGAAAAATCGCAAAGCAGCTCTATCAGAAAGCCAATATTGCCGTGCAGGGTTTTGAAGAAACAAAGCTCCCAGACGACCACTTTGATGTGGTTATCGGCAATGTGCCGTTTGGAGATTTCAAGGTCAACGACAGCCGATACAACGCCCAGAAGTTCCTCATTCACGACTACTTTTTCGCAAAGGCTCTTGATAAAGTCCGTGCAGGCGGTGTCGTTGCGTTCATTACCTCTAAGGGGACAATGGATAAGGCAAGCCCCGAAATACGCAAGTATATTGCCCAGCGAGCCGAGCTGCTCGGAGCTATCCGACTGCCCGACAACACTTTCCGAGCGAACGCAGGCACAGAGGTCACGAGCGATATTCTCTTTTTGCAGAAGCGTGACCGCATTGCAGACATCGAGCCAGATTGGGTACACCTTGATACCGATGAGAACGGCATTACGATGAACAGCTATTTTGTGCAGCACCCAGAGATGATTTTGGGCGAGATGAAAATGGAAAGCACACGCTTTGGTTTCGACTCCGCCTGCAAAGCCTATCAGGATATACCTCTGTCGGAGCTGCTTCATAACGCCGTCCAGAACATTCAGGGAGAAATCCCAGAGTACGAAAGCGAGATTGACGAAATCTCTGACGGGCAGGACGCTTCCATTCCCGCCGACCCGAATGTGCGTAATTTCTCATATGCGCTGATGGACGGCAAGGTTTATTTCAGAGAAAATGACCGTATGACCCCTGCGGCGGCGTCTGTTACCGCAGAAAACCGCATTAAGGGACTTATCCAAATCCGTGATTGCGTGAGAAAGCTCATAGAGTATCAGACCGAGGATTACCCAGATGATTTGATACGCACCGAGCAGGAAAATCTAAACCGTTTGTATGACGGCTTTACGCAGCAGTACGGACTTATCAACAGCCGAGGAAACTATCTCGCTTTTGCATCGGACGAGAGCTACTTCCTTTTGTGTTCTCTGGAGGTGCTTGACGATGAGGGCAATTTCAAAAGAAAAGCGGATATGTTCACGAAAAGGACGATAAAGCCCCACCGTGAAATCACTTCCGTTGAAACCGCAAGCGAAGCTCTTGCCCTGTCTATCGGTGAAAAAGCCCGTGTTGACCTGCCCTATATGGAACAGCTTACAGGCAAACCGAAAGAAGAAATCATTAAGGACTTGCAGGGCGTTATCTTCCGTATCCCCGCAACCGAGCCTGCTCAGTATGTAACTGCCGATGAGTATTTGTCTGGCAATGTAAGAGCCAAACTCATAACCGCCGAAGCCGCAGCAAAGGAAAATCCAGAGTTTGCGGTCAACGCACAAGCCTTAAAGCAGGTCATACCGCAAGACCTGTCGGCGGCTGAAATCTCTGTCCGTCTGGGTACGACTTGGATACCGCAGGAGGATATTCAAAGGTTTGTAATGGAGCTTTTAACTCCGTCAAGCTATGCGGCAAGCCGTATCAAAGTACGGTACACGCCGATTAACGGCGACTGGTTTATTGAGAATAAGAGTTCCGATTACGGAAATGTAAAGGCGGACAGCACCTACGGTACAAAGAGGGCTTCCGCCTATCGCATTATTGAGGATACTCTAAATCTCCGTGACACCCGTATTTTCGATTATGTCTATGACGAGAACGGAAACAGAAAGGCTGTATTCAACGCAAAGGAAACCACGGCGGCGCAGGCAAAGCAGGAAGTCATCAAGCAGGCGTTTCAGGACTGGATATGGAAAGACCCAGAACGGCGAAACCGCCTTGTCAGGTATTACAATGATACTTTTAACTCTGTCCGCCCCCGTGAGTATGATGGAAGTCATATTACTTTCGGCGGCATCAGTCCAGAAATCACCCTAAGACCACACCAAGTAAACGCTATCGCCCATATCCTATATGGCGGCAATACGCTCCTTGCCCACAAGGTAGGTGCGGGAAAAACCTTTGAAATGGTAGCCGCCGCACAGGAAAGCAAGCGGCTCGGACTTTGCAATAAAGCGATGTTCGTTGTCCCCAACCACCTTGTCGGTCAGTGGGCTTCCGAGTATCTGCGGCTGTATCCGAGCGCCAATATCCTTGTGACACGGAAGCAGGATTTTGAAACGGGAAACCGTAAAAAGTTCTGTTCCCGCATTGCCACAGGCGACTACGATGCGGTCATTATCGGGCATAGTCAATTTGAAAAAATCCCGATGAGTATTGAACGGCAACGGGAACAGCTCGAACGGCAGCTCGATGACATTGAGCGTGGGATTGACGATGTGAAGGCAAGCAAGGGCGAACAGTTCACGGTCAAGCAGCTTATGAAAACCCGAAAAGGGATAAAGACAAAGCTCGACAAGCTCAACGATACCAAGCGCAAAGATACGGTAATTGATTTTGAACAGCTCGGTATTGACAGGATTTTCATTGACGAGAGCCATTTTTATAAAAACTTGTACCTCTACACCAAAATGCGGAATGTCGGCGGCATTGCCCAGACCGAAGCTCAAAAATCAAGCGACCTGTTTATGAAATGCCGTTATCTGGACGAAATCACAGGCAACCGGGGGACAATATTCGCAACGGGTACGCCTATCAGCAATTCAATGGTAGAGCTGTATTCTGTTCAACGATATTTGCAGTATGATACCTTACTGCGGAACGGCTTACAGCATTTTGACAGTTGGGCGTCTACCTTTGGAGAAACTGTAACGGCTCTTGAGCTTGCCCCAGAGGGTACAAACTACCGAGCTAAGACACGCTTTGCCAAGTTTTTTAATCTGCCAGAGCTGATGTTGATGTTCCGTGAGGTGGCGGATATACAGACCGCCGATATGTTAAAACTCCCCGTGCCGAAAGTCAATTACCACAATATCAAGACCAAGCCGAGCGAGATACAGACTGAAATGGTAGCTGCTCTTGCAAGCCGAGCAGAGAAAGTCAGGGCAAGGCTTGTAGAGCCGAATGTTGATAATATGCTCAAAATCACGAATGACGGGCGCAGCCTTGCTCTCGACCAGAGAATGATTGACCCGATGCTGCCAGACGACCCGAACAGCAAAGTCAACGCCTGTATCGACAATGTGTACCGTATCTGGGAGAAATACGCCGACACAAAAGCTACGCAGCTTGTGTTTTGCGACCTCTCCACTCCGAAGAATGACGGCACATTCAACATCTACGATGATGTGCGTGAGAAATTGGTTGTCCGTGGTATCCCTGCCGAGCAGATACGGTTTATCCACGAAGCGACCTCAGACGCACAGAAAAAAGAACTGTTCGCAAAGGTACGAAGCGGCGAAGTCCGTGTATTGTTAGGCTCTACCCCAAAAATGGGCGCAGGCACGAATGTTCAGGACAGGCTCATAGCCATTCACAATTTGGACTGTCCGTGGCGACCTTCTGACCTTGAACAACGGCAAGGGCGTATTGAAAGACAGGGAAATATGTTCCCAGAGGTTGAGGTTTACCGCTATGTAACTGAGCAGACCTTTGACGCTTATCTCTATCAGTTGGTAGAAAGCAAACAGAAATTCATATCCCAGATAATGACGAGCAAAAGCCCTGTCCGTTCTGCCGAAGATGTGGACGAGGTTGCTTTGTCCTTTGCGGAGGTCAAAATGCTTGCCACAGGCGACGAGCGTTTTAAGGAAAAAATGGACTTAGACATTCAGGTTTCCAAGCTCAAAGTGCTGAAACAAAGCTATCTATCCGAACATTACGATCTTGAGGACAGGATACTCAAATACTTCCCTCAGACCATTGCGGAGTATGAACAGCGTATTGTCTGCTACGAAGCCGACACAGCTCTTGCCGAACAGCACAAGCCGCAGGGCGAGGAAAAGTTCTGCCCGATGACATTGCGTGGTATCAGCTACACCGAAAAAGCCGCCGCAGGTGAAATGCTCCTTGCGATTTGCAAGGAATATTCCTTGTCCGCACCTATCGAAATCGGCTCATATCGTGGTTTCAAAATGGAGATTTTCTATGATACGGTGGGTACTCATTACTGCCTTAACCTCTGCGGGCAAGCAAAATACAAGGTGGAATTAGGCTCTGACCCTCTGGGAAACCTGACCCGAATTGAAAACGAGCTTGCAAAGCTCCCCGCACGGTTGGAAGCCGCACAGACTAAACTGGCGGAAACTATCGCACAGCTTGAAACCGCAAAAGTCGAGGTACAAAAGCCTTTCACCTTTGAGGAAGAACTGAAAGAAAAGTCGGAACGGCTGAACGCTCTCAACATCGAGCTAAATCTGGATAAAAAAGACCCTGCCGTGCTTGACGCAGAGCCAGAAGAAACCGAGGAACAGCCCGAAAGAAAATGTGCAAATCGTGAGAGATAAAGAAATTTGCAGATTTGTATTGCCTTATTTGGGGCGGTATAATAGGGCTGTGAAATGAAAATCGGAGGTGGTTAGATGGCAAAGGACTTGAGCTTCAGCACATTTCTCGATGAATACGATGCTGATTTTTTCGATTATCTCAGCAAAACAAGCGCCGCTTGTCATTCCGACAAAAGGTATAAAGAGCTGACGGAAAAGATTAAAACTCTCTATGAGCAATGTCCTAATGTGCGGAAAGTCCTTGATATAGACAGACCTTGCGAGCTGTCTGAGGAGGATTGCACCGCTTTGGTCGAGGTGCTGAAATGCAAAAACGAGATGGCAGGTTTAGGGCTGAAAGAGGTTTATTTCAAAGGCTGTATAGATTGCGTCGGCTATCTTAAAAAACTGAATATGCTCTAATCCGTTGCGGCATTGGCGTGAAGCTGATGCCGCTTTTACATATGGGAACTATTGAAAATCTAAAGAAATAGCATATAATTAAAGTAATAGCAAGAACAAAAAAGGCAAGGAGAATTTTTTATGAATAAAGATGTTGCTTTTATTTCTAATCAAATTATGGGGTGGTTTGAACAGAATAATTCATCCGTTGGGGATATAATGACACCAAAACATTTACTCTCACTGTCTTGTGAAACGCCAATATGGAACAGCCAACAGCGAAATGCAATTCCTGATGCAATTCAACATCTTATCGAGCAGGGTTATATTACAGCAAACGCAAATGACTATATTCGTCTTACAAAGAAAGGGTATGAAAAAATACATATGATGAACCTATCAGAAATTATTACGGCATTGTTGGAAAAATATCAGTCTGGTGATGCTTCAAATATTGACCCGTCAGAGTATAATATTGACAGAAATAAATTGCTGGAAATAGTTGAAATCATGGAAAAAAGTAATCTTATTACAGGAGCTTCAATTAAGCGTGCTGGACGAGAAAATAAAATTGTTCTTGGTTGGCCTGAGAAAGCACAAATTACATTGCAAGGAATTGATTATTTAAATGGAAAGAGTGCACAAATAATGAATCAAACTAATTATAATATCAACAATTCATCTTTAATCGGTTCTCAAATTGGAACAAATAATAGTCAACTTTATTTTAATCAAAATGAATTTTCAGAAGAAATTAGTAAAGCTATTTTAGAAATAAAAGCTATAGCAGAATTATCCGAGGAAAACAAGGTTACAATTATTGACTTGCTGAAACAAATTGATGATGCGATACAGTCAAATAATAAAAATGCACAAACGGAAGCAAAATTTACATTAAAGGGAATGTTAAAAGGAATTGGTAATGCTGGTGTCAAAGTCATTAGTGTGTTGTCTGGATTAGCAAATTTAGCGAACTTTTTTGGATTTGATAAACTATAATTTTTTATCAGATGGCACGATATTAAATTTGGCGTATACCTCAAAATTAGTTAAATGATATTGCATTAAAATATCATGTGATTTGTCGTTAAGCAAATTAGTTTTACATAGCCGAGAGATTTTCTTAATCGAAAATCCCTCGGCTTTTTCTATTTCAGGAGGTGATTTATTTGAATGAGAAGTAACAGACCCTATGTGCAGCTTGACCCTGCCGTGATTGAGCAGGCACGGCAAATGGACTTGCTGTCCTATCTGCAACGGTATGAGCCGAACAACCTGAAGCGTGTGGCAGGCAATGTATATTGCACCAAAGAACACGACAGCTTGAAGATTTCCAACGGCAAATGGTATTGGTGGTCGAGAGGTTTCGGCGGCGTTTCTGCCCTTGATTATCTAATCAAAGTTAAGGAGTACAGCTTTGTGGAAGCCGTAGAACTGCTTACAGGTATCACGGCGGACTGGAAGCCGCCGCCCGCCCCTGCTCCCAAAGATGAGCCGAAGGAGCTGCTCCTGCCGCCGAAAAACAAGGACTGCAACCGAGTGACCGAGTACCTTTTCGGGCGTGGGATTGACCTTGCAATCATACAGGACTGTATTGCGGACGGCACGATTTTTGAAAGCTCTAAGTACCACAATGCCGTATTTATCGGCAAAGACGAAAACGGAACACCCAAGTACGCCGCCTACCGTGGCACGATGAGCAGTTCTTTTAAGGGGGACGCATCGGGCAGCGACAAACGGTATTCGTTTCGGCTTCTGGCAAATGAGCCGACTGATACCGTGCATTTATTTGAAGCCGCCATTGATTTGCTGTCCTACGCCACCTATCTAAAGTGCGAGGGCAAGGACTATAAATCGGAAAATCTGCTCTCTCTTTCGGGTGTGTATCAGCCCAAGAAAGAGATTAAGGAAAGCAAAATCCCCATAGCCCTAACCACATTTTTGAAAGTAAATCCCCATATCAAGACTATTTTTCTGCATCTGGACAATGACAAAACGGGCAGGCTCTGTACCGCCGCCCTCAAAGAACTGTTGCAGAAAGATTACAAAATCGTTGATGAGCCGCCGCCTATCGGTAAGGACTTCAACGATTTTTTATTGTCTTATTTGGGAATTGCAAGACCGATTTTACGCCGTGAAAGGAGTGATGCCCGTTGATTGTCCGCAGATTTTGACCCGAAGAATAACCCAATAAACCACAAAATTTAATGTTGAAAGCGAGGAAATAACCATTGAAAAAGTATGATGTAACCCTGACTGCCCACTATGAAAAGACCATTTCCGTTTGTGCGGAGAGCGCAGAACAGGCAAAGGCAAAGACCGAAATTATCCTGTTCGATACCAACCTTATCAACTTTGCCGATGAAGATTTTGTTTGCGGTGAAGCCAAAATCAACGAGGCTTGTGAGGACGGCGCTGAGGATACCGCCGAAGAAGAAGCAAGCGAGGACGAGCGTTGTTCGGACTGCCCGTACTTCTGTCCCGTGTGCGGAGAATGTATGTGTGAGGACGAGTGCAGCGAGTAATGTCTTACCAAGCACTGAATTTGGATAACCAAATTCGCTTGTTAGGGGACACCCCCTAATACCCCGCAGCAGAAAGAGAGGTGCAGAAAAAATGCGAAAGCGAAATGTGCAGGTACTTTTCCGCTTGACTGAAGAAGAAGCCGAACAGCTCCACTCTCTTGTGCAAAAATCAGGCTGCTCAAAAGAAGCGTTCCTAAGAGGAATGGTAAAAGGCTATCAACTCTGCGAAAAGCCTGACCCAGAGTTTTATAAAATAATGCGTGAGCTGTCCGCCATCGGCAACCGTATCAATCAGCTTGCAGCAAAAGCCAACGCCCTGAACTTTGTGGATGCTCCGATGCTCAAAGAGGAAGCGAAGCGGTGGCACGAGTTTCAAATCGCTGTCCGAAAAAAATATCTGCTTCCAAGAAAAGCACCGTAATGGCGGTCTGTGAAATATGGGATGTTCGTGGCAGGCTCGACCACCCCATAGATTATGCAGAAAATCCCGAAAAGACAGCTAACCCCAAATACACCAAAGCGGATTTGCAGGCTATGGTCGATGTAATGGAATACGCCACCAACAAGGATAAGACCGAGCAGCGTTATTTTGTTACAGGCGTAAACTGTGACCCAACTACCGCCAGAGATGAGATGATGATTGCCAAAGTACAATGGAACGATGAAAGCGAGATTGTCTGCTATCACGGTTTCCAGAGCTTTAAGCACGGCGAGGTTACGCCAGAACAGGCGCACGAGGTCGGTGTGAAACTTGCCGAGAAGATGTGGGGCGAGAGATTTCAAGTTATTGTTGCTACCCATCTAAACACCGATTGTCTGCATAACCACTTTGTCGTAAACTCCGTTTCATTCACAGACGGTAAGCATTATCACGACAACAAAGCAAACCTGCGTCTTTTGCGTCAGCGTTCCGATGAACTGTGCCGTGAGTATGCTTTGTCCGTCATTGAACACCCAAGCGGAAAGAAAAAGCCATACGCTTTGTATCAGGCGGAGAAAAACGGTATGCCCACAAGGGATAATGTTACACGGCAGGCGGTGGACGAAGCTGTCAGCAAGTCGTTCACGCTGAAAGATTTTGACCGCATTATGGCTGAAATGGGATACCGTGTGAGCTTTGACCCAAACCGCAAATATTGGACGGTCATCGGCAAGAACTGGAAACGCCCGAAGCGGCTGTATAAGCTCGGAGAGGAATATACCAACGAGAGGATTATGGAGCGTATCACAGAAAACTCCTACGCCGTGAAGTTCTCCAGATTTGCCGAGCCGCAAAGGACGGTCAAGGTATTCCGTGTCAAAGGCTCTCTAAAGGGAGCTAAGAAAATCGGCGGATTGCGGGGACTGTATCTGCACTACTGCTACAAGCTCGGTATCCTGCCTAAAAATAAAAAACAGAATTATGCAAGGCTTCATTATCTTTTGAAAGACGACTTGATGAAAATGGAAGCCATCTCACAGGAAACAAGGCTGTTGTGCCGTAATCGCATTGATACGGTAGAGCAGCTCTTGTTATATAAAGGCACTTTGGAAACGGAAAAAACCGACCTGCTTCAAAAGCGTAAGGAACTTTATTCTAAGTCCCGCAAAACAGGCGGCGAAGAAAAGGAAGCCATACGGTCACAGCTTTCCGATTTATCCAAACGCCTGAGCGTTATCCGAAAGGAGGTCAGACTGTGCGAGGGTATCGAAGCCCGTAACGCTGCTCTCAAAGAAAAGCTATCCACCATACGGGCAGATGAAGAACAACAACGAAAGGAGCTGATGACGAATGAACACAGGCGGCGAAGCGGCAGAGCAAATCGTCCGAATGAGCTTGGAAGGCTTTGAGGTCGCAGCCAAAATCACAGGTGCAGGTGCGAAGAATATCGCCGTTCTCCTCTATTCCATTCTGAAAGAGGAAAAGAAAACAAAGGGCAAGGCAAGGCTTACCAATATGCTCCGTTCTGGAAAGGAGCTGAAAGTTTTTACCGTAAAGAACTGCGACCTGAAAAAGTTTACGCAGGAGGCAAAAAAATACGGCGTCCTTTACTGCGTCCTTGCGGACAGAGGAAACAAAGACCCTAATGCGGAGGTTGATGTGATTGCCCGTGCGGAGGACGCATCTAAAATCAGCCGTATTTCAGAACGCTTCAAACTGTCATCGGAAGCGAATGCTTCTATTGTAACTGAAACCGAAAAATCCAAAGACGATAAGGCAGGTCAGCCAGAGCCAGACATCGGCGTACAGGAAAAAGCCGAGAAAGATAAGCTGCTCGATGAGCTTATGGGTAAGCCTATCCAAAAGGAGGAAAATGCTCAAAACCCCTCAGTGGCAAAGACCGAAAAATCCCCTCAGTCCGAGCCTATCTCAGAGCAGCCAAAGAAGTCCGCAGAGGGGGCTACTATGACTAAGGACGAAAAACCGTCCGTCAGAGAGGAACTGCGGAAAATTAAGGAGAGCCGAAAGGAACAGGAAGCGGATACCCTTTCTTCCCTTGACAAAAGCTCTGCTTCCGACAGGACGAAGAAGCAACCAGCAGGCAAGACCGAACACAAACAACCACAGAGAAAGAGGAAGAAATCCAAATCTAAAGAAACGAGGTAAAAAGTATGAGTATTTATGATGTATTTAGCGGCGGCAGCAAACCGTTTGATAAAGCGGAATGGGCTGCTCAGAAGCAGGCGCAGCGCAAGGAAGCCTATGAGCTGATTGACAACACCTGTGCCGAAATGATGACAAGCGGCGACAGCTTCCGTCAGTATCTTGATGTGCAAGGGCGTTTTGACCGTTATTCGGTTGCAAACGCTATTTTGGTATCGGCGCAGATGCCCGAAGCAACACAGCTTAAAGACTACAACACTTGGAAACAGAGCCGTGTCTATGTGAACAAGGACGCACAGAAAGTTGTTATCCTTGAGCCGAGTAAGGAATATACCCGTGAGGACGGTACAAAAGGTATTTCCTATAATACCAAAGTTGTCTATGACATTTCCGAAACATCGGCAAAAGAGAGAATGCAGGCACAAGAGCCGAAATCTATGCGGGAGCTTGTATCGGCGCTGATTGACGCAAGCCCTGTGCCTTGCGTTCCCGTTGATGAGTTGGAGCTGCCTGCCTACTATGACAGCTCTCAGCAGACTATCTTTGTCAAAAAGGGACTTTCTGAAGAAGTGCTGTTTATCACTATGGCAAAGGAAGTATCTGCGGCGGTCTATGATTTCAAGTACAATGAGAGCCGTGACGCTTCCGATTTCAAATCCTTTTGCGTTGCCTATATGGTAAGCTCCCGTTACGGCGTAGATACCAAAGGCTTTGATTTTTCCCGACTTCCCAGAGAGTATGACGGAATGGATACGCAGGTGTTCAAGGGAGAGCTTGGTACAATGCGTGATGTTCTGGGCGAAATCCAGAGTGATATGTATAAGAGTATGGAGAAAAACAAGCCTGCAAGGAACAAAGAGCAGGAACGCTAATCGGAGGTGCGGCTTATGAAAGAAGAACGATACCATATCGCACTTGATAAGTACGATAAAAATATCGTTATCAATGCGCTCAATACCCTGCGGACACGGCAGATACAGGAGGAACGCCCCACCGAGCCTGTTGACGAGCTGATTGACAAGGTAGCGAACGCACCGACCAGAAAGGTCAAGGTTGTTCCGTGCAGGTGCAATGAGGAACGATGACAAAAAAACGGGCTTAATCCTTTCTGTCTGCGGTATTGTTCCTGCTATATGGTTTGCCTTGATGACAGCACCCTATGTGGGTGGAGGTTTAGTTGAAATAATCCGAGGTCTGCCCGTGGCAATTGGCAATCCGTTTCAAATAACGGTATGTGAGGACAGCGTAAAAACTGTCCTTATTTTTTTGCTTGCCTACGCTATGGGTATCGGCATTTATTTCTCTACACGCAGGAACTACCGTAGGCGTGAGGAACACGGCTCGGCTAAATGGGGCGATGCGGGGACTTTGAACAAGAAATACCGTGATAAAGACCCGTCCGCAAATAAGCTGCTCACCCAGAATGTCCGCATAGGCTTAGACGGGAAAAAGCACCGCCGAAATCTGAATATCCTTGTGTGCGGCGGCTCTGGAGCAGGAAAAACAAGGTTTTTTTGTAAGCCGAACGCAATGCAATGCAACACCTCAATGGTAATTTTAGACCCGAAAGGCGAAATCGTGCGAGATGTGGGCGGACTGCTTGAAAAGAAAGGCTATGAGGTGCGTGTCCTTGACCTTATCAATATGCACCGCAGCCATTGTTACAATCCCTTTGTTTATCTGCGGAATGACAATGATGTGCAAAGGCTTGTAACCAATCTGTTCAAGGCGACCACTCCGAAAGGCTCACAGTCGCAAGACCCATTCTGGGATACGGCGGCAAGTATGCTTCTGTTGGCGTTGGTGTTCTATCTGAAATATGAAGCACCGCCCGATGAGCAAAACTTCCCGATGGTAATGGAGCTGCTTCGTGCGGGTGAAGTCCGTGAGGACGATGACAGCTATGTAAGTCCTCTGGACGAACTGTTTGACCGTCTGGAATTGGTAAACCCAGAGCATATTGCTCTGAAGTATTACAGGGACTATCACTCAGGCTCGGCTAAGACCTTAAAGAGTATCCAGATTACCCTTGCCGCAAGGCTTGAAAAGTTCAACCTTGAAAGCCTTGCGGGGCTTACCGCCACCGATGAGCTTGACCTGCCCTCTTTGGGCGAAAAGAAAGTTGCTTTGTTCGCTCTCATTCCCGATAACGACACGAGCTTTAATTTTCTGGTGAGTATCCTTTATACGCAGTTATTTCAGCAGCTTTTCTATCTGGCAGACCACAAATACGGAGGAAGCCTGCCTGTGCATTGCCATTTCATAATGGACGAATTTGCAAATGTGAGCCTGCCCGATGACTTCGATAAGATTTTGAGCGTTATGCGTTCCAGAGGTGTGTCGGTCAGTATTATCCTGCAAAATCTGGCGCAGCTCAAAGCTCTTTTTGAAAAGCAATGGGAAAGCATTGTCGGCAACTGCGATACCTTCCTGTATTTGGGCGGCAACGAACAAAGCACCCACAAATATGTGTCGGAGCTTTTAGGCAAGGAAACGATTGATACGAACACCTATGGGAAAAGTTCTGGACGCAGCGGAAACTATTCGACCAACTATCAAATTTCAGGGCGTGAGCTGATGACACCCGATGAAGTGCGTATGCTTGATAACCGCTACGCACATCTTTTTGTTCGTGGGGAACGCCCTGTAATGGACTTTAAGTACGACATTATGAAGCACCCCAATGTAAGGCTGACAACCGACGGAGGTAAACCGCCGTATATCCACGGTGAGCCGACACAGGCTGTCGCAACCCTTGTGTTTGACAGCGATATTCCGAAGAACGCCGTAAGCGTAAAAGCTGTCAGCACTTCCTATGAACTTCTCTCCAATGAAGACTTGGAAGAAATCTTTAACATCTAAAGGAGGATTTTTATTTATGAAATTTTTTCAGAAGAACGAAAGTAAGGAAACCGTAAAGCTGCCGATGTCTGGCAAGGTAAAAAAGGGCTTTCGCTTTTACTGCGTAACCGTTATGACAACGGCTTTGGTGGTCGGCACCTCTATGACTGCCTTTGCAGCAGGCGACCCTCTTACCGTAGTCAATAATTTGTCCGACTTCATTTTCGGCTTAATTCGTGCCGTGGGTATGATTTTGCTCGGCTTCGGCGTGGTACAGATTGGTCTGTCGCTGAAATCTCACGACCCGTCCCAGAGAGCAAACGGCTTTTTGACCCTTGCAGGCGGCGTTGTGATTACTTTTGCGAAAGAAATCCTTACCCTCATTACGGGCTGAAAAACTGACACAAGACAAGATAACGGGAGCAGATCCGCTTTGCGGATTTACTCCCGTTATCTAATTATCTAAGGAGGTGGTCGAATGTCGGATAATTGGATTGTGCAAAATTTAGAGAACGCTCTGCGGACTTGGAACGACAAGCTATCGGAAATATGGCAGCTCATTACCCAATCCCCAGAGCAGTTTAAGGGCGGCACAATTTGGAATGTAATCGTAAATATTCACGGCGCAGTACAGGCAATCGGACTTGCGTTGCTCGTGCTTTTCTTTGTTGTCGGCGTGATGAAAACCTGCGGCTCGTTCGCAGAGGTGAAAAAGCCCGAACACGCCCTGAAATTGTTTATTCGCTTTGCCCTTGCAAAAGGCATCGTGACTTACGGATTAGAACTGATGATGGCTCTGTTTAACATCGTGCAGGGCTTAATATCAACCATTATGAACGCCGCAGGCTTCGGCTCGGCAGCACAGACGGTATTGCCGCAGGAAATTGTCACGGCTGTTGAGGACTGTGGATTTTTCGAGAGCATTCCCCTATGGGCAGTCACTCTTATCGGCGGGCTTTTCATCACGATATTATCATTCATTATGATTATGTCTGTGTACGGCAGATTTTTCCGTCTGTATCTCTATACCGCAATCGCTCCCGTTCCTCTATCCACTTTTGCAGGAGAGCCGAGCCAGAATGTGGGCAAGAGCTTTATCAAATCGTATGCCGCCGTCTGTCTGGAGGGTGCAATCATCGTGCTTGCCTGTATCATCTTCTCTCTTTTTGCGGCTTCTCCCCCTGCGGTTGACCCGAACGCTGCGCCTGTATCTATGGTTTGGAGCTATATCGGAGAGCTGGTATTTAATATGCTCGTCTTGGTCGGTGCGGTCAAAATGGCAGACCGTGTTGTAAGAGAAATGATGGGCTTATAAGGAGGAAGCAATGAAACGGTTTTATGTTTTTAAGGACGGAGTACAGCAAGGAAGCACCGCTACAAAGGAAAGTGCTGTTGAACTTATCCGTCAGTATCAGGAAAAGGAAACGCATCCGTTTCTGAAAGCGGAGTTCAGTATTATTGCGGGTGAAGAAGAATATATCCCATATCTGTCCCACAAAAAGCAGTCCAGACAAAAAAGCGGTATGGAACGATAAGGAGGTGTAACTTTTGGAAGTCAAGATAAATAAGGAAATCCGCAATTACACGGAGAGTATGTTTTTTGGACTGTCGCTACGGCAGTTCATTTTTTCTTTACTTGCCTGCGGCGTAGCGGTAGGGCTGTATTTTATTCTCCGTCCGTATTTCGGAATAGAAACGCTTAGTTGGGTGTGTATTCTCGGAGCTGCGCCCTTTGCGGTAATGGGCTTTGTCAAGTACAACGGTATGACCGCAGAGCAATTTGTATGGGCGTGGATTAAATCAGAGCTTTTGATGCCGAAAAAGCTGATGTTTAACCCCGACAATCTCTACTATGAAACGCTGAAAACCACAATTCAAAACCACGAAAAAGGCGTTTGCCCCGTGACGAAAAAATCAAGAAAAGCGAAACGCAGCAAGGAGGTAAAGAATGCTGAAAACTCTTAAAACTCTGTTTAAGCAGGATAAGGAAAAGTTTGTCGTACCCAAATCGGTGCAGGCGATTATCCCGATTAAGACTATCTGGGAGGACGGCATTTTTCTTGTCGGCAGTAACAAATACGCAAAGACCTTTAAGTTTGAGGATATAAACTATTCCGTGGCAAGCCGTGAGGATAAAGAAGCGATGTTCCTCGAATACTCGGAGCTTCTCAATTCTCTCGATAGCGGCGCAACCACAAAAATCACGGTCAACAACCGTAGGCTCAACAAGGTTGATTTTGAGCAGACCATTTTAATTCCTATGGCGGAGGACGGACTGGATAAGTACCGTAAGGAATACAACAAAATGCTGCTTGATAAAGCAACGGGAGCGAATTCTATCGTGCAGGATAAGTATGTGACGGTTTCCGTCTGCAAAAAGAATATCGAGGAAGCGAGGAATTATTTTGCCCGTGTAGGCGCAGACCTGATTTCCCATTTTGCACGGCTCGGCTCAAGATGCGTAGAGCTTGAAGCGGAAGAAAAGCTCCGTATTTTCCACGACTTTTACCGCACAGGAGAAGAAACGGCGTTCCATTTCGACCTGAAGCAGACAATGCGTAAAGGTCACGATTTTAAGGACTTTATCTGCCCCGATACCTTTGAGTTTGAAAAGGATTATTTCCGTATGGGCGACAGATATGGGCGTGTCATTTTCCTGCGTGAATATGCGGCATATATCAAAGACAGTATGGTGGCGGAGCTTTGCGAGCTTAACCGCAATATGATGATGTCCGTTGACATTATCCCCGTACCCACAGATGAAGCCGTGCGTGAAGTGGAAAACCGTCTTTTGGGTGTGGAAACCAACATCACGAACTGGCAGCGAAAGCAAAATCAGAACAACAATTTTTCGGCGGTCATTCCTTATGACCTTGAACAGCAGCGCAAGGAAAGCAAGGAGTTCTTGGACGATTTAACGACCCGTGACCAGAGAATGCTTTTTGCGGTTTTGACGATGGTGCATACGGCGGAAACAAAGGAACAGCTTGACAATGATACGGAAGCTCTCCTTACCACAGCCAGAAAGCACCTTTGTCAGTTTGCGGTGCTGAAATATCAGCAGATGGACGGACTGAATACCGCCCTGCCGTTTGGTGTTCGCAGGATTGATGCGATGCGTACTCTTACAACGGAGAGCCTTGCTGTGTTTATTCCTTTCAGAGTACAGGAAATCCATCACGAAAACGGCGTATATTATGGGCAGAACTCTATAAGCAAAAATATGATTATCGCAAACCGCCGCCATCTGCTCAACGGCAACTCTTTTATCCTCGGCGTATCTGGCGCAGGAAAATCCTTTACGGCGAAAGAAGAAATGGTAAATATCATTCTCACAGACCCAAATGCCGATGTCATTATCATCGACCCTGAACGGGAATACTCCCCGCTTGTAAAGGCTATGCAGGGCGAGGTCATTCACATCTCGGCAACGAGCGAAAACCATATCAACGCTATGGATATGAACTCCGATTACGGTGACGGCGCAAACCCTGTCATTTTGAAATCGGAGTTTATTTTGTCCCTCTGTGAGCAGCTCATCGGCGGCGCAAGTCTGGGTGCGAAGCAAAAGTCGATTATTGACCGTTGTACGGCAAGTGTGTACCGCCACTATCAGCAGGGCAACTATCAGGGCGTACCGCCCACCTTGCAGGACTTCCGTGAGGAACTGCTAAAACAGGACGAGCCAGAAGCGAAAGAAATCGCCCTTGCAATCGAGCTGTTTACGGACGGCTCTCTGAATACCTTTGCAAAGCATACCAATGTGGATACGCACAGCCGCCTTATCTGCTATGACATTTTGGATTTAGGCAAGCAGTTGCAGCCCATCGGTATGCTTGTCGTTCTTGACAGTATCTTAAACCGTATCACGCAGAACAGGGCGAAAGGCAGAAACACATTTATCTTCATTGACGAGATTTATCTGCTCTTTCAGCACGAATACTCGGCAAACTTCCTCTTTACGCTCTGGAAGCGTGTGAGGAAATACGGTGCGTACTGTACGGGTATTACGCAGAATGTGGACGATTTGCTCCAGAGTCATACGGCAAGGACGATGCTTGCCAACAGCGAATTTATCATTATGCTCAATCAGGCGTCCACCGACAGGATTGAGCTTGCCAAGCTCCTGAATATCTCCGACCTTCAGATGAGCTATATTACGAATGTCGGCGCAGGTCAGGGACTATTAAAGGTCGGCAGCTCTCTTGTACCGTTTATCAACAAGTTCCCACGGAATACGGAGCTTTACAGGCTGATGACTACCAAATTCGGGGAGGTGTAAAAAAGAGGGCTTGACGGTGTTCGTGTCGAATTTTGAGAAGCTCAAAAGAAAGTTCATGCAGTTTAGTGTTAGAAATCAGTCAAAAATCATTGATATTTACATGAATATGTGCTATACTATGTTCAGTACCTTAAAGGAGGTCTGGCAATGTATCGAAAAATAATGAGCTTCTTGGAAGCGTGGAAAGAAAACGAACACCGTAAGCCCCTGATTTTGCAGGGAGCAAGGCAGGTCGGAAAAACCTACTCGATTTTAGAGTTTGGACGCAGCTACTATGAAAATGTGGCATACTTCAATTTTGAAACAAATCCAAAGCTGAACGAAACCTTTGAGGAAAATATCAGCCCTGATTATCTGATACCCATTTTATCGCACATTGCAGGTCAGACAATAGTAAAGGAAAAGACGCTGATAGTATTTGACGAGGTACAGCTCTGCGAACGGGCTTTAACTTCTCTGAAATACTTTTGTGAGGACGCTCCAGACTATCATATTGTAGCTCTCGGCAGCTTGCTCGGCGTGGCGGTAGGCAGGGCGAAATTCTCTTTCCCTGTCGGCAAGGTCGATATGAAAACCCTGTATCCTATGGATATGGAGGAATTTATGCGGGCTTTAGGTGAGGACGCTCTTGTAGAGCAGATTAAAAAGTGTTTTGAAACCGATACACCGATGCCCTCTGCCCTGCACGATGCGGCAATGCTGCTTTACAGGCAGTATCTCGTTGTGGGCGGTATGCCTGAGTGCGTCTTGCAGTTCACACAGACAAAGGACTATATCCTTGTGCGCCACACGCAGGACACCATACTCGCAAGCTATCTCAACGATATGAGTAAGTACAACAATGTGAACGAAATCAAGAAAACAAGGCTTGCCTATGACAACATTACGGTACAGCTTTCAAAAAAGAATACCCGTTTTCAGTATAAGCTGATAAAGAAAGGCGGCAGAGCTTCCGAGTTTGAAAACGCTATCGAATGGCTCTGTCTGTCTGGTATCGTTTCACAGGTGTATAAGGTGGAGCAAATCAAGAAGCCTTTGGAGAATTACCGTGATATTGATGCGTTCAAGATTTATGTTTCCGACTTGGGGCTGCTCTGTGCAAAGAAAGACTTAGCGGCAAACGATGTCCTCTATATGGTCGAGGAGCTGAACGACTTTAAGGGCGGTATGGCGGAAAACTATGTGAATGTGCAGCTTACCATTAACGGATACAAGACTTACTATTGGGAGTCCGAGCGTGGGGCTGAGATAGATTTTGTCATTCAGCGTGAAGGTCAGCTTATCCCCATTGAAGTAAAATCGGCTGACAACACCAGAGCAAAGAGCTTAAAGGTCTATATGGAAACCTATAAGCCTGCTTACGCCATCAAGCTCTCTGCAAAAAACTTCGGCTTTGAGGACAGTAAAAAGACCGTTCCACTCTACGCCGCATTCTGTATCTAATATTGAAACGAATAACACAATCGGTAACGCTCACCTTTACAGGGTGGGCGTTATTCTTTTGCCTGAAAATCGAAAGGAGTGTTTTATGTCAGAGATAAGATTTTGCAGCACAGCACATGGGGATTTTTTTCTGGAAAATATGATGAAATGCAGGGTAAACGACTGCTATCACAGGGCGTTTTTCTATGTAATGGGTATTGCTGCGGAAACGAGAGCAAATATCCATCAGATGTTTGATTTTAAGAACGACTGTATTGTGCCAGAGGGTATGCACGGCGGCTGGCAGACAAGCGGCACAGTCAAGGTCTGCCGCCTTGCCTTTAACCTATGGAATAACTATGTGGAAGAAGGACGGGAAAAGAGCTTTACACCAGAAGATTTATTCTGCTGTGAGTTTGCCCCATATTTTATGGAGGGCATTAAGGTGAGGTATCCCGAATATTGCAGAGATTTGCCCACACCGAAGCAGCGCATTGATAATGTAAGATAAGAAAGGACGAAAGCCTATGAAAGATTATAAAAAAATCATCTGCCTTGCTGCCGCCGTGTGCCTTTTAGGTACGGCGGTTTTTTGCGGCTATCGCATTTACGACCATTATGCTCACGAAGCCGAGCAGACCAAAGCCTTTGAAGAAATTGCCGCAATCGTGGAGCAGGCGCAGACAGAGAACAGTAACGCCCCAGAAGTCCCCTTGACTGAGGAAGAAAATGTCCTTGCGGAGTACGGCGAACTGTTTTTGAAAAACACGGATATGGTCGGCTGGCTTTCCATTGCAGGCACAACCGTCAATTACCCCGTGATGCAGACGCCGAATGAGCCGAACTACTATCTGAAGCGTAACTTTGATAAAGAATACAGCGACTTGGGAACGCCGTATATTCAGGAAAACTGCGACCTTGCAAGCAGCGATAACCTTGTTATCTACGGTCATCACATTAAGGGCGGCAAAATGTTCGGAGCTTTGGAGGATTACAAGTCCCAGAGCTTCTATGAGGAACACAAGACCATTCAGTTTGATACCCTTACGGAGCGTGGCGAATATAAGATTGTCGCTGTCTTTAAGACTGTGGCGTACAGCTCTCAGGGCTTCCGCTACTATGATTTTGTCGATGCGGAAAACGAGGACGAGTTTAACGCCTACATTGAAAAATGCAAGGAGCTTGCATTGTATGAAACAGGCGTAAACGCAGAATACGGCGACAGGCTCATTACGCTCTCCACCTGCGAATACTCGGCGCAGAACGGCAGGCTTGTTGTAGTTGCAAAAAAAGTTGTGTAATGTGACTGCAAATTTTCTGGGGAAGGAGGTTATCTATGGCTGATATAAAAACCAGAGATGCGGTCAAAGGAACGATTAAGACCATTGACAAGGCTGCGGTAGCTTCCGAGCGTATGAAGTCGGCTTATTCCAAAATAAAGGACAAGGCGGAGCAGGGCTATTACGCTGAGGAAAGCTCCGCTACCGAGTATGCCGCCGACAGAGTTTCGGCGGCTTCGGAGCGCATTACAAATGAGGGCGTTCATCAGTTCAACAAGCAGGGGCAAAAGGCGGTCAAAACCACAAAGGACAATATCGTTAAGGCAAAGGATAAACTATCCGATTTCAAGCAGAAGCGAGCCGCTAAAGCCGCCAAGAAGCGTATGTCTGGAAACAGCGTACAGACCTACCGCAGTACCGTCAGCCGTTCCGCAGATAAGGCAGTCAAGGGCGCAAATCAAGCGGAAAAGACCATAATGCAGACTGCCCGAAGCGGAAAAAAGACAATAAAAACAGCCGCAAAAGGCACGGCAAAAACTACGCAAAAATCCGTGAAAACCGCACAGGCGACCTCAAAGGCGGCGATAAAAACTGCCGAGCATACTGCTAAAGCGACACAGGCGGCGGCAAAGGCTTCCGTAAAAGCGGCTCAAAGAGCTGCACAGGCAGCCAGAGTCACGGCACGGGCTGCGATTGCTGCTGTAAAAGCGGCGGTCAAAGCGACTGCGGCGGCGGTTAAGGCGATTATCGCAGGAACAAAGGCGCTGATTGCAGCGATTGCGGCGGGCGGCTGGATTGCGGTTGTTGTGATTTTGGTCATCTGCCTTATCGGTATGCTCATAGGCTCGGTGTTCGGTATCTTTTTTGCGGGCGAGGACTCAGGCAGCGGAATGACGATGCAGACCGTGGTACAAGAAATCAATACCGAATATGACAGCCGCCTTGATGAAATCAAAAACGAGAATGCCTATGATGTTCTGGAGATGTCGGGGAGCCGTGCCGTCTGGAAAGAGGTGCTTGCGGTTTACTCGGTCAAGACTACTACCGACCCAGACAATCCGCAGGAAGTGGCGACAATGGACAATAATAAAAAGCAGCTCCTGACGGACATATTCTGGGAAATGAACGAAATAAGCTCCAGAACGGAAAGCAAGACCGAAACCGTGATAACCGAAACAGATGACGGTCACGGAAATATCGTCCAGACCGAAACCACCCAAACACGAACTTACCTGTATATCACAGTCAGCCACAAAACCGCCGAGGAAATGGCAGACCAATACGGTTTTGATGACGAGCAGCGGCAGATGTTGTCCGAATTACTTGCCGATGAAAACAATTCGTTATGGTCGCAGGTGCTTTACGGCATATCCGTAGGCGACGGCGAAATCGTGACCGTGGCTCTGTCGCAGGTCGGTAATATAGGCGGTCAGCCCTATTGGTCGTGGTACGGCTTCAACTCCCGTGTCGAGTGGTGCGCCTGCTTCGTTTCGTGGTGCGCTAACGAGTGCGGTTATATTGAAAACGGCGTTATTCCAAAGTTTGCAGGCTGCATACAAGGCTCTGAGTGGTTTAAGGAAAGAGGACAATGGCAGGACGGCAGCTTTACGCCAGAAGCAGGACACATTATCTTCTTTGATTGGGAAGGTGACGGTCTTACAGACCATGTGGGTATTGTAGAGCGTGTGGAGAACGGAACAGTCTATACCGTTGAAGGTAACTCAGGTGATGCTTGCCGACAGAACAGCTACTCTATCGGCAGCAGCGTTATCTACGGCTACGGTATCCCTGCTTATTAAAAATGGGCAAAAGAAAACCAGAGGATTTTATTCCTCTGGCTCTTTTGCCTTACATAGACCGTTTACAGTTGCTTCTATAACTGACAGTTCTTTATCATCTAAATTGTCGAGCTGTGCGTCTAAGCGTCTGCGGACGGAACTCTTTTTGACTTCTTTGTTAGGAAATATATACTCATCAACCGAAACATCAAACATTTGAATAAGTTGGATAAACAGCTCGATGCTTGGATATTTTCCCTCGTTTTCGATAGATTGAATGTGTCTGGGGGCATAGCCGATTATCCCAGAAAGCTGCTCTCTCGTCATTCCTCGTGCTTCACGGGCTTTCTTAATCGCCTGTCCTATCGGCATAAAATCGAAATCAAAATCGTTGTTTCTCTCGTCCATAAGCTCACCACCTTGTGCCAATATAATTCTCTTATTATATTGTATGGATTTGTGGCTTCTTATTAAACGATGTGAAAATGCCGACTATAAGATATTTCACTTCTTATAAATGGAGCTAAAAATTCATATTATCTCTTGGACACATGGTATCACGGAACAGTTAAAGGCTGAATACGCTTTAGAATGGATTGGGCGAATGAATAACATACAGGTTTGTGCTATGGAGATTGTGAATGAGGAAATCGTTTATACATATAACAGACAGGCGGCTGAGGATAAAAGCTCTGTCGCTTTGCGTTTACAAAAACAACTACCTCTTGACTTTTAGTCCTTTTCTGAATATAATAGTAATATTACTAATAGTAATATACGGAGGATGTACAATGGATAACATTATTCTTGGACTTTTACTTATGTGTAATAGAACGATATATCAATTAAGGGATAGAATTAGCAAAGGGATAAATTTGATGTATAGCAGCAGTATGGGCAGCATACAAGCTGCAGTAAAAAAACTGCTGAATTGCGGATATATCAGTTATGAGGAGATTATTGATAATGGAAAATATAAGAAAATCTATTGCATAACGGAAAGCGGAAAGCTGCATTTTTATGAGTGGATAAACGCACCCATAGAAGAACAAAATCCTAAAATTCCAGAGTTAGCAAAGGTCTATTTTATGGGATTTTCAGATAAGAAAAATCGAGAGACAAGCATACAACAACATTTAATGTATTTAAAAGAACAATACAATGTGTTAGCGACAATATGTGATGATGTAAAGAATATTGATGTTTTAGAAGAACACAAAGATATACTTAATTATCAATTTGTATCTGCACTATATGGCAAAGATATAATCAAATTTAATATTGATTGGTTCGAGAATTTATTAGAAAAGATGAGGAATGGAGAAATATGAAGCAATACCATTTAGAGAAATCACCTATTGTTTATTATATCAGCAGAAAGGAAAAAACAGAATGGATACTTTTTATTCACGCAGCTTTTGTAAATCATAATATGTTTCAAACCCAAATCGACTATTTTCGGGATAAATACAATATTCTTACTCTTGATATTATTGGTCACGGTAAATCAACGAAAGTGCGAAAAGGTGATAGTATAGATAAAATGTCGGCGTGGATAAGCGAAATCCTAAAAACAGAAAAAATTGAAAAGATACATATTGTCGGCATTTCATTGGGAGCTGTATTAGCTCAAGACTTTGCAAACCAGTATCCAGAAGCAGTACAATCACTTGCTTGTTTCGGCGGTTATGATATAAACAATTTTGATGCAAAAATGCAGAAAGAAAATAGCGCATCACAGACACTTATGATGCTTAAAGCTATATTTTCAATTAAATGGTTTGCAAAGTCGAATAAAAAAATATCTGCTTATACTTTACAGGCTCAAAAGGATTTTTACGAGATGAATATTCAATTTTCTAAAAAGTCATTTATGTATTTATCTTCTTTAAGCAGTATGGTAAATGTTCGGCAGACAGAACCAAGGAAATATCCTTTGCTTATTGGCTGCGGAAAGTATGATATTCCAATGGAACTATCCGCAGTAGAAATGTGGAAGAAAAATGAACCAGAATGCTGTGTGATTATTTTCGAGGGAGCTGGACATTGTGTGAATATGGACACACCAGATAAATTTAATGCAGCTATGGAGGAATTTTGGTTAAGTGGATACGGCAAATACTAAAAGTGATTGGATACGCTGCCCTGTCTGCGGCAATAAAACCCGAACAATGATAAGGGAAAATACCGAACTAAAAAATTTCCCTTTGTATTGTCCGAAATGCAAACAGGAAACTTTGATAAATGCAAAGGAATTACATATAGCTGTCATCAAAGAGCCAGACGCACAGACGCAGAGCCGATGAACTTGTGAGCAATCACAGTCGTCGATATGTTAAAACCCCTTGACTTTTTGAACACAGTTCAGTATAATATAATTGAACGGCGTTCAAAAGGAGATGTTGGTATGGATAATAAAGAAGCAATCATACAGGCGACGATTAAACTCATTGAGGAAAACGGTGAACATTTAGAGGAGATAACCGTCCGTGATATATGTAAAAATGCAGGTGTCGGTTTAGGACTTGTAAATTACCATTTTGGCAGTAAGGATAAGCTGATAGAAGCGTGTGTAGAACGCATTATAAATGGAATCGTAGAACGCTTCCAGAATATACGGGAAGAAATCGAAGGACTGTCCTCTTTTGAGAAGTTGGAATATCTCGGAAATATGACGCTGGATTTCTTGTTTGAACACGCCGCTGTATCCAGAATTTCAGTTCTCACGGATATGCAGTCGCCGAAAGAATGCGACAATACTTACAGAACCTATGCGGCATATCTTTCGCTTGTTTCTGCCTGCCGCCCCGATTGGGATACGGCAACTGTAAGGCGAAAAACTTTCTGCCTAATAACTATTATGCAGCAAACATTTTTGCGGCACGAAACAATATCAAAAATGTTGAATATTGATTTGAGCCAAAAAGATAATCGTAGCGCCTTTCACACGCAGATACTTCACGACATTCTGGAGGTGTAATCATGAAAATCACAGTCATAAACGGAACAGAAAAGCACGGTGTTACCTACCGTTTGAAAGAGATGTTTTTAGTAGCATTTAGGGATAAAGCGAATATTACAGAATATTTTCTCCCCAAGGATTGTCCGAGTTTCTGCATCGGTTGCACAAACTGTATCTTAAAGGGTGAAAAAAACTGTAAGGACGCTGACCATATCGAAAAAATCGAAAAATCACTTTTGGAATCAGACTTGATTGTAATGACATCGCCTGCCTATGTATTTCATGCTACTGGTGCAATGAAAGCATTTCTTGATCATCTCGCCTATCGTTGGATGCCGCATCGCCCGGCTCCTGAAATGTTTGAAAAGCGAGCTGTTATCATAACGCAATGCTTGGGTAGTGGAGCAAAATCAGCGGCGAAAGATATAAAGCATAGTTTATCTTGGTGGGGAATTTCTCAAATTGGGATATTTACTGGTGCTTTGATGGGCGATATTGTTTGGGAAAAACTTTCCCAAAAGAAACAAGCTGAGCTTACGGGAAAGATTCAAAAACTATCCCGTAAATTTGCCTATATAGATTATACAAAACCTGCATACACAAATCTGATTACGAAATTTAAGTTTTTTGTCTGTCGTATGATGCAGAAATCCATACATAAATCAGACCCCGAATACCTTGACGGAAAGTATTGGGCGGAACAGGGCTGGCTTGGTAGCGTCAGACCGTGGAAATAATTTTATATATGGTGGTGCGCCTATGGATAAAACAGAATGGATACGCTGTCCTGTTTGTGGCAGCAAAACTCGTGACAGGCTTAGAGAGGATACGGTATTGAAGAACTATCCTCTCTACTGTCCGAAATGTAAACAGGAAACTTTGATAAATGTAAAGGAACTATATGTAACCGTCATCAAAGAGCCAGACGCAAAGACGCAGAGCCGATGAACTTGTGAGTTAACTCACAGCTCATCGGCTCTTTCTCTTATATTTGAACAAGCCCACCGAATAAAAAAACGGTGCTTTGGTGGGCTGTTCTGTCACGCCCGAATAAAAATAGCTCAGCCCTCTAAACCCGTTTTGAGTTTGGAGGGATTTTTTATGCGCTGGTCTGCCCTGAGCGCCTTGCTGTTTATCAGAAGCAGCAGTTACCTACATAGCATCACGAATAAGTGAGGATAATCTGTTAAAAAAATCCTAAGTTATTCGTGGTACTATTACGCTTCTAAAGTAGAAGCTATATATCTACACAATAGAATTTATATTGCTTATAACCGCAAAGGTATGACTGCCTTTGCGGTTTTTTGTTTGTCGTTATTTGTCGGAATAAAGGACAAGCCCATATCTGGCGTGGGCTGCCGTTCGCCACCTTTCAATCTGGATTTTTCAAAAAATTCAGATTGGAGGTAAAACGGTATGGCTTACAATAAAGCCAAAGAAGAAAAGAAATGGCAGCTCTGGAAAGAAGCCGAAGAAAAACAGTTAAGAAAGCTCGGCGTTGATGAAAGCACTATTGAAACGCTCCGTTCTCACGATTGGGCGATTTTCAATTCAGACAGGCGGTACTATCAGCGTATGCAGGAAGCGGGTACATACCTTGAGGGAGTTGCTGATGATATGCAGCAGCCCGAAATAAAGACGATTCAGGACTTTCTGAACAGTATCGAAAACCAGCAGCTCTATCAGGTTTTGATAAATGTGGACAAGCTGACCCTGCAAATCGCCTTGATGAAAATACAAGGCTATTCTACCCGTGAAATAGCTCATTCTCTCGACATTACGGAGAAAGCTGTTTACAGGCGATTGGACAGGCTCAAAGAAAAAATAAAAAAGTTTTTTGAGTAGAGGGGAAAATCGCTGTTCCCCACGGGCTACAGGGTGAGAGGACAAAATCCTCACACCCTGTTTTCCTTTGTGTGGCAAAAACAGGACTGCCCCTTGACAATCGAATAATCATTCGTCAAATACCTTCTCTTTGCGATTGTGATGAGCATAAGCGTGTCGAGAGGTACGCCACGACCTGCCGCAAGGCAGAGAGCGATAACTACCTACTCAAAATATCGGGCAGCTACCGATTTCGCCGTAACCCGCAAAGAGGATAATGATACTCCCGTCCAGTCACAGTCCGAGCGTGATAAAACCGTCGCAGGCAATGAGGGCGGCTCTGGCAGACCGTCAGTTGGGGTGAAACTCCCGTGGCGTCAGTTCGCTGCTGACCGTTTGACGATTTCCCTTTGCATTTCGGGGCGTCGAGGACAAATTGAAGTGCTCCTATCATAAAGCCGAACGCAAGGCGGTCTATGGAAACAGAGAATTGTTTATGCTCTCCCGACCTTAAATACTTCCTTGCGTTTGGCTGCCTACATAGGCAGAGCCTATTTGCCTAAATCCAGATAGGAGGTCAAACATAATGGAAAGAACAATTAGGCGTGGCGATATTTACTACGCCGACTTAAATCCTGTTATCGGCTCGGAGCAAGGCGGGACACGCCCTGTACTTATCATTTCCAACGATATAGGCAACAAGTACAGCCCTACGGTCATTATCGCCGCTATCACAAGCCGAGTACGCACAAAGGCAAAGCTGCCCACGCATACAGCCATTAAAGATTTTGAAGGTCTTAGCAAAGACTCTGTTATTCTGTTGGAGCAGATACGCACGATTGATAAGAAACGGCTGAGAGAGCATATCGGAATGCTTGACAGCCAGCAAATTCTTACAGCCGACAACGCACTTTTAATCAGTCTTGGGCTTGATAAAAAGGACTAACCCTCTCGTTATACGGTACAAGCAATCGCTCATATATTGAGAACGAGGGAGGTGTTGGCGGCTGAAGCATAGAGAGTTTGTATATATCGGTGACCCTGTTCCAGAATTGAATGAGCAGGAACACGCAAAGTTCCTATTAAATGTTCAGAAGTCAATCCTTTTTTCCCTTGAGAAACGAGGCTTGTTGACGGGAACTCAAAGGGAACGCTGCCTGACTGCGCTTGAACAACAATACAGCCGAAGTCAAAAAAGCAAACGCCGAGCTTGACTGCTTGGCGTTTTTACATATATAAGTGTAAATCAAAGATTTGCACATTCGACATCCCTCAGAGATTTTCCTATAATGCAAATACAGTAAGCACGGTTTACTGGGAAAGGAGTTTTCAATGAACAGATATGAACGCTTAAACGAAGAACGCAAGATAATTGAAAAAAGAAAGCGTGTGGCTGCGTATTGCCGTGTTTCCACGGATAATGAAGACCAAGCGAATTCATTTGAAAGCCAGCAGCGCTATTTCAGGCAATATATTGAGCGCAATCCAGATTGGGAGCTGTATGAGATTTTTGCCGATGAAGGCATTTCTGGAACGAGCACAAAAAAGCGGAAAGAGTTTAACCGAATGATAGCCTGTGCGAAAAATGGCGACTTTGACCTGATAATTACGAAAGAGATTTCCCGTTTTGCGAGAAATACGCTCGACAGCATATATTACACCCGTGACCTCAAAAAGCACGGCGTCGGCGTTATCTTTATGAATGACAACATCAACACTTTAGACGGCGATGCGGAGCTTCGTCTTGCCATAATGTCCTCGATAGCGCAGGAGGAAAGCCGCAAGACTTCCGAGCGTGTCAAATGGGGACAAAAGCGCCAGATGGAGCAAGGCGTTGTATTTGGACGCAGTATGCTCGGCTATGATGTAAAAGACGGAAAAATGACCATCAATGAGGAAGGCGCAAAGATTGTACGCCTTATCTTCCATAAGTTTGTGAACGAAGGAAAAGGAACTCATGTCATCGCCCGTGAGCTGCGGGAGGAAGGCATCGAGCCTATGCGTGTTAAGGAGTGGCAGAATACCGTTATTCTCCGTGTTATCCGCAACGAAAAATACTGCGGTGACTTGGTGCAGAAAAAGACCTATACGCCAGATTTTCTCTCTCACGAAAAGAAATACAATCGAGGTCAGGAGGAATTTGTGATTATCAAAGACCATCACGAGCCGATTGTATCCCGTGAGCTGTTTGAAGAAGCAAACCGTATTTTAGATGAGCGTTCCCTTTCACAAGAGGGCAAGGCGAAGCACAGCAACCGCTATCCGTTTTCGGGTAAAATCAAATGCGGACATTGCGGCGCAAGCTATGTGGCAAGATATAAAACCAGAAAAGACGGCAGCAAATATAAGGCGTGGCGGTGTCAGGAAGCGGCAAAGCACGGAAGCCCTCATACTGACAAAGCGGGAAATCAAATCGGCTGCACGGGAGCAAGCATACGCAATGAAGATGCAACACATATTATGTTCCTTGTAACAAAGGAATTAAAGCTCAGACAGACGAAAATCACGAAAAATCTTACTTCTATTATAGAGTCCATCATCGCTATGGATACGACAGGCACAGATATTGAAAAGCTGAAAACCCAGATTGCAACTATCGAAGATAAGCGTACAAAACTGATTGACATTTATATGTCTGGGGATATAAGCAAAGATGAATTTTCTGCGGCACGGTCTAAATGCGATGCTGAAATTGCCGAGCTGCAATCGGTTATCGACAGTATCGACAAGCAGCAGGCTATGATTAGGCAGCAGCAGGAGCTTGTGCAGGAAATCAGAGATGCTATCAACGAAATTGTCTGCGGCGTAGAATACGATGACGAGTTTTATAAGCACATTTTAGATAAGATGGTTGTCAATGATAAGGACAACATTGATGTATATCTGAATTTGCTTCCTATGAAATGGAGCTATACGGTTGCAAAAGCATCAAAAAAAGCGTTAGCCCCTGAAAGGAACATTTCAGGGGCTTCTGTACCGATGTCGGTCAGAGCCGCCTTGACCTTCTTGTCAGGCATGGAATATCTCTGCGACAGGTATCTCATCGAGGCACTCATTTCACCGTCCGGACCGCCGTATTGACTGATTATGTCCTGAGCCAGCTTTGCGTTGGTTTCCTTTATATTTATAGGAAATTGTAATCTTTTCTCATAAACCCACATTAGCAGTTACACTCTCCTTCCCATGGCCAAGGGTCATTGACCCAGTTGAAATAGTTGTTGTCAGTGACCTGATATTTGTTCAGCGGCCCATACATGTTCACGTAATCATTTATAGCCTGGGTGCGCATGCTCTGATAGTTGTCATAGCTCGAAAGTGCCTTGGTGCAGTCGGGATGAAGGTCGAGATAGAGCGCAATATCGTCAAGTGCAAAAGAGACCTCTGTGATAAAGCGCAGAAGCTGTTTTTTGTTCATTTTATTCATGGCTATTTCCCCCTTACCCCGCAGAATACCAGATTGAGATCCTTGAACATGGTGCCCTCCATCAGTCCGCATTTTGCATCGTACAGATTTTCAAAGAGCTGTTCAGGGATATAAGCCATTCCGAGCGGCCTGTCGGTTCTCACTGAAGTGGCAGTGCCGGAGTCGCAGGAGCGTGGCTTGGAGCCGGATGAGGCGGTGTATTTAACAGAGGTTCCCTGGTTATAGTAGCATCGATTCTGGCCGTTACGGCAGCAGTTTCTGTTTTGTTCCACTATAAAAGCCTCCATACATAAGTTTTCTCTGTATAAACTATGCTGGAGGCTTAAATATGTTACTGTATTTTGTCGTGTGTTAAATACCCTTCATGGAGAGCTGTATGCGTTTCTTGGCGAGGTCTATGCCGATGACCTTTACCTGGACAATGTCGCCGACGCTTACCACGTCAAGAGGGTGCTTTATGAATTTGTCGGACATCTCTGAGATGTGGACAAGTCCGTCCTGATGAACACCTATATCCACAAATGCACCGAAGTCGATCACGTTTCTGACGGTTCCCTTGAGTATCATTCCCTCTGTCAGATCCTTCATCTCAAGGACATCTCCTCTGAGGATCGGCTTTGGCATCTCGTCACGGGGATCACGGGCAGGCTTTTCAAGCTCCTTTATGATGTCGTTGAGAGTTATCGTTCCTGTTCCCAGCTCCTCAGCTAGCTTTTTGATGTTGCCGGCGGATTTTGAAAGATCCTTGAGCCTGCCGGATGCAATGTCATCGGTTGTGTAGCCGATGTGGCTCAGCAGGGCAGTGGCTATATCGTAACTCTCAGGATGTACAGATGTGGCATCCAGAGGATTTGAGCCGCCGCTTATCCTCATGAAACCTGCGCACTGTTCAAATGCCTTAGGTCCGAGCTTGGCAACCTTGAGGAGTTCCTTTCTGGTGTTGAAGCGTCCATTTGCCTCTCTGTAATCCACGATATTCTTGGCCAGCGTCTTGTTTATTCCGGAAATGTGCTCCATGAGTGGGGCAGAAGCGGTATTGAGGTCGACGCCGACTTTATTTACAGAATCCTCAACAACTGCGTCCAGGGCTTCTGTCAGCTTCTTCTGGTTCATATCGTGCTGATACTGACCGACTCCGATAGCCTTTGGATCGATCTTGACCAGCTCTGCCAGAGGATCCTGTACTCTCCTGGCGATGGAAGCCGCACTTCTCTGACCAACATCAAAATGAGGGAATTCCTCGGTTGCAAGCTTGCTGGCGGAGTAGACAGAAGCTCCTGCCTCGTTGGTTATCACGTACTGTACAGGTGTGTCAAGTTCACTGATGAGCTCGGCGATCACCATCTCTGACTCTCTGGATGCCGTACCATTTCCCACGGATATGAGAGTTATGCCGTACTTCTTTATAAGAGCATTCACAGTATTTTTAGCCTCTGCAACCTTCTTCTGAGGTGCCGTTGGGAATATGACAACGGTGTCGAGAACCTTTCCGGTCGGATCCACAACTGCGAGCTTACAGCCGGTTCTGAATGCCGGATCCCAGCCGAGCACGGTCTGTCCTGCGATAGGAGGCTGCATGAGGAGCTGCTGCAGATTCGATGCAAATACCTTGATGGCACCGTCCTCAGCGGTCTCTGTGAGGGCGTTTCTGATCTCCCTCTCTATGGCAGGGGCTATGAGCCTGTCGTAGCTGTCTGCGATCGCGTCTGAAAGTATCTGTTCGGTCTCAGGATTGTCTCTGACGATGATCTGTTTTTTCAGATATGATATTATGTCGTTGACCGGTGCCTCGATCTTTACTGTGATGAACTTTTCCTTTTCACCGCGGTTAACGGCGAGGGTTCTGTATCCGGTCATCTTGGATACAGGGGTGGAGAAGTCGTAGTACATCTCGTATACGGATTCAGCCTCCGGGTCCTTTGCTGTTGTTCTCAGCACACCGTGTCTGGTGGTGAGGTCTCTTATGTGAGTCCTGTAATCGGCGGTGTCAGATATATTTTCAGCGATTATGTCCATTGCGCCTGCGATGGCTTCGCTGGTGTCTGCAACGCCCTTCTCCTCAGACACATAAGCTTCAGCTTCCTTGACTATCGGAGTTCTGGTCATCTGCAGCATGATGATGTTTGCAAGCCCCTCCAGCCCTTTGTCCTTGGCGATGGTTGCCCTTGTCTTTCGCTTAGGCCTGTATGGTCTGTAGAGATCGTCGACCAGAACCATGGTCTCGGCCTTCTCAATGTCCGTCCTGAGCTGATCTGTAAGTTTTCCCTGCTCCTCTATACTTGCGATGACCTGAGCCTTTTTGTCCTCGAGATTTCTAAGGTATACAAGTCTTTCGTGAAGAAGACGAAGCTGTTCGTCGTTGAGGGAGCCGGTGGCTTCCTTTCTATATCTGGCGATGAATGGAATTGTGTTGCCCTCATCGATGAGTTTTACCGCTGCTTCAACCTGGCTGTCACGACAGCCTATCTCCTGAGCAATTTTCTTGATTATGTCCATGTATATACTCCTTTTGTAAAGTGTGATGTGCAAAGTAAAAAATATTTCATTGTAAATGTAAAATTTAATAGAAGCACATTTGTTAAGTATATAAAAAATGGATAGATTATTCAAGGCTGCTATGTTATACTTTGTGTAGTTTGGGATGTACTGGAAGGGATAAGAAGATGGCTGACATGACACTGGGAAAAGGCGTTGATGATATGGTTGGACCGGATGTACAGGTTTCAGAACGCATACAGCAGGCTATGGATATGGCAAAAGCATTTCATGAAGGGCAGATGCGCCGGGGAAATGGCGGTATGAAGCCTTATTATGATGAGCATATACTTGGCGTATACAATATCCTGAGAGAAGAGTGCGGGATAACCGACGAGGATATCCTCATAACTGCACTCCTTCACGACACGGTTGAAGATACAGAATGTACACTTGACGATATAGAGAATGCATTTGGTACGGACATACGCGAACAGGTGAGACTTCTGACCAGGATACAGGGGGAGCCGTTTTCCGTATATGCCAGGAGGTTATTTTCCCAGGGTTCGTACCAGACGGTGATCGTGAAGCTTGCGGACAGGCTTCACAATCTCAGAACGATAGTTTACATGCCTGATGTGAGGTGGATACAAAAGAAGATAAAGCAGTCGTATACAGACATTCTCAATCCCCTTCCCGAGGCTATGCGGAGAATAGACGGAAGATATAATGAACAGGTATATATGCTCGCAGATAAGATAGAAGAGCAGATACTGGAAGTGCAGAGAGCACTGAACCTGAAACATTCATGATAGGTTGTATCATGGATGAAGCCGGGACAGCGCTCTTTGTTTTTATCTAATAGAAAATTTTTGTCTCGTCGATGATCGTATATACGTTGTCTGAGTAGTCAAGCATTATCACGTTGCAGTTCTGCTGCAGCCCGCCTGACCAGAACTCCTCGAGCGGATGCTTTTTCACATGCATCATCATTGCTTTGTTTATCGCACCGTGGGCAACGATCATGATCCTTGAATATTTTGAGGAGAGTGGCTCCACATACTCAGTCATGAATCTGGCCGCCCGCTGGCAGAGTTCCTCAAATGATTCACCGTTTCCAACCGGGTGATAGAGCTCAGGATGCTTGAAGAAATACTGAAAATCCTGACCTCCGTCTGCCAGAAGTTCTGACATATTCTGCCCTTCCCAGTCACCAAAGCACATTTCCTTTATGAGGTCATTCTTCACAATTGGAATGTCCCTGCCGCCGACAATGAGGCTGGCTGTCTCGTAAGCCCTCTTAAGCGGACTGGAAAACACCATATCAAAGTGTGTGTCTCTCAGATTTTCTCCTGTGATCCTGGCGAGCTCTCGTCCTTTGTCGCTGAGCTCAATGTCAGTCCGGCCCTGAAGCAGCTTCTTTTTATTCCATACGGTCTCACCGTGTCTTACAATATAAATCTCCATGTGTATAGTCCTCCAAAATCAAATGTCCTCGATCTGCCAGTCGATAGGCTCGACTCCGTTTGCAACCAGGAAATCGTTGGTCTTGCTGAACGGCTTGCTTCCCCAGAAGCCCCTGTATACAGACAGTGGACTTGGGTGTGCGGACTTCAGGATCAGGTGGTGTGGGTTGTTCAGAAATGCGGCCTTCTTCTGGGCGTATGCACCCCACAGGATGAACACGATAGGTCTGTCCTGCTCGTTCAGGATCCTGATCGCTGCATCGGTAAAATGTTCCCAGCCCTTTCCCTGATGGGAACCGGCTCTGTGAGCCTGAACGGTCAGCACGGCATTGAGCATGAGGACTCCCTGGTCGGCCCACTTCTCAAGATATCCGTTATTGGGAATCTTACATCCCAGATCATCGTGAAGCTCCTGATATATGTTGACGAGCGATGGTGGTATGGTGACACCTGGTTTCACACTGAAACTCAGACCGTGTGCCTGCCCCGGCTCATGATATGGATCCTGACCGATTATCACACATTTTACATGGGATAACGGCGTTGTGTGAAATGCGTTGAATATATCATCGGCTGGTGGGTAGACAGTTTCCGTTGCGTATGCCTGTCCCACAAAATCAAACAGCTTTTTATAGTAAGGTTTCTTATATTCAGGCTTAAGATATTCAGCCCAGTCATTTGTTATTGCTGGCATATTGATACTCCTTTTTGTATACAAATATAATGATCCGAAACACAGTTATTTTATCACGGGCGGGGTGCAAAGTAAAATAAACTAATTCAAGTTTTAAGTTGTAAGAAGCAATATCACATGATATACTTACTATATCTGAGAATTGATAAAGACTTATAGAAAGGAGCATATGAGTATGGAGAAAGCATATAAGACTATGAAGCAGGTTGGAGCACTCAACATAGCACTTGGGGTTATAACGATAGTTACTGGTCTTGTAGTGGGTATACTGATGCTTACAGCAGGCGGAAGATCTCTCAAGAACAAGAGATTTATTGTCTGGTAGAACTGTTAATATATATAGGATTATAGCTAAAAGGGGTTGACATCTGACACTTGTATGTGTTAGAGTCAGCCTAGATAATGCGATGAAGAGGAGCAGTAGAATTCTGGAGATGTTCAGAGAACCGCCGGTTGGTGTGAGGCGGTGATCGATAGGGTTTGAACTCGCCTTGGAGCAGCCCGCTGAATGGCACGTCAGATGATCGTGTGAAGTAGGAAGGGACGGAGCCTGACCGTTACAGCAGGAGGGTATAAGACGGCGGTAAGTATATCGTTCATCTGTATCTGCGATGAGAGCATACATTATTGTATGAAATAGAGTGGTACCGCGTAACTTACGTCTCTATAGTGATTAGGAGATGTGAGTTTTTTTTTGCTTAAGTAGGAGGTTATATCAATGAAGAATTATCAGAATTACAAGCGTGGCTATTACATGCCGCCGGTACAGTGCACAGACTGGGTAAACAAGGAGTATATTGACAAAGCACCTATCTGGTGCAGCGTGGATCTGAGAGACGGTAATCAGGCCCTGATCGTACCTATGAGCCTTGATGAGAAGCTGGAATTTTTCAAGGAGCTTGTCAGGATCGGTTTCAAGGAGATAGAGATCGGATTCCCTGCAGCGTCCGAGACTGAGTACGAGTTCTGCCGAACACTTATAGAGCAGGATCTCATACCTGATGATGTCACGATACAGGTACTTACACAGGCAAGACCACATATCATAGAGAAGACATTTAAGGCTATAGAGGGTGCAAAGAACGTGATCGTACATCTGTACAATTCAACATCATTTGCCCAGAGACAGCAGGTGTTCAGAAAGTCAAAGGAAGAGATACTTAAGATAGCAGTGGATGGAGCAGAGCTGCTCAACAAGATGGCTGATGAGTACGGCGTTCCATATCGTTTTGAGTATTCACCGGAGAGCTTCACCGGAACAGAGGTTGACTATGCACTTGAGGTCTGCAACGCAGTTATCGATGTATGGAAGCCGACACCGGACAGAAAGGTTATAATCAACCTCCCTGCAACAGTCGAGATGTCACTTCCACATGTTTACGCAAGCCAGATAGAGTATATGAGCAAGAACCTCCACGACAGGGAGAATATTATCCTGTCACTTCATCCTCACAATGACAGAGGCTGTGGAGTGGCAGATGCAGAGCTTGGTATCCTTGCCGGCGCAGACAGAATAGAGGGAACATTATTTGGAAATGGTGAGAGAACAGGAAATGTGGACGTGATCACACTCTGCATGAACATGTTCACCCATGGAGTTGACCCTGAGATAGATCTCAGCGATATACCATCGCTCACAGAGATGTATGAGAGAGTTACAGGAATGAAGGTTTACGAGCGTTCACCATATACAGGAAAGCTTGTATTTGCCGCATTCTCAGGCTCACATCAGGATGCTATTGCCAAGGGAATGAAGTTCAGAAAAGAGCAAGGTGACGGAATGTGGACCTGTCCATATCTGCCGCTTAACCCTGAGGATATCGGAAGAAAGTATGATGGCGATGTTATTAGAATAAACAGCCAGTCAGGAAAGGGTGGAATTGGATTCATTCTCCAGACAAAGTACGGCTTTGACCTTCCTGCAAAGTTCAGAGAGGATCTGGGCTACACAGTAAAGGATGTGTCAGATAAGGAGCACAAGGAGCTCAGTCCAAAGGAAGTATTGGATATATTCCAGAATACATATGTCAATATAGATGGCCCTATCAAGATGCTTGAGAATCACTTCGTACAGGGAGATGGAATATCCACAGAGATAACTATTCTGAAGAATGGTGTGAAGAAGGTTTACCACGGCAAGGGAAATGGACGTCTGGATGCCGTGAGCAACGCTATAAAGAAGCACTTTGACATACAGTTCAAGGTCGTATGCTACGAGGAGCATTCACTCCAGACTGGCTCAAACTCACAGGCGGTTGCCTATGTCGGAGTCGAGACTGTCGATGGTAAGGTTACATGGGGCGCAGGAATAAAGAACGATATCATAGACGCATCTGTACATGCACTCGTGAGCGCCGTCAACAGAACGGGAGATCTCAATTAGATATTAAATTAGGGATTAAGATATATTGAATTACATTAAAATACCCGGATGTGCAGGCGAAATGCTTACATATCCGGGTGTTTTTTATGATTCGCTGGTCTTAAGTTTCTTATAGCAGTAACCGATGATATCCTTTCGTGTAACTATGCCGATGAACTTGTTCTGATCGTCAACCACCGGAACAAAATTCTGGACCATGGCTCTGGCTATGAGATCCTCCATGTTGGAACTGATGGATACGGAGGCGTACTCGAATTTCTTTGGAATATCATTAAGGAAGATGCTCTCTGCGGTTTTGAGCGCGTTCATCGAATTGCGCTTGCAGTACCAGAGAATGTCGCCCTCCGTTATGGTGCCGACATATTCACCGGTGTTGGATAGTATCGGTATTGCAGAATATCTGTGTATCTCCATCTTCTCAAGTATCTGTCTGAGTGAAAAACTGTCCTCAATATATGCTACATCGCTCTTAGGTGTAAGAAAAAATAAAATGTTCATGCCGATTCTCCTTGTCATATATAATTTGTAATTTTACAGCCCCATTCTGTAAATGATAAATACCATAAATATTGCTTATCGCCCATATGTAATAATTATAAAATATAATCAGTATGAGTTCAATTAAATTACTGTGAAATAATAGTGACCGGGTGCATGATAAGAAAGTATTTTCAGAATATAATCCGAAATGTGTCAGATATGTCAGAAATTGCAAAATTATGTTGTTAATTAGTAGGCGATTTGATATTATAAACTTAATATGCACTATTATAAGAGACATAAGGAGGACTGTATGGGATCGGAGAATGTTTTCCAGGAGAATCAGGAATATCTTATAAAGGCAAGGGAGCTGGTGGTGGCTATCGATGATGTGCAGGACAACCTTGAACAGGCGAGAACGGCACAGAGAAAGACCAGCAGGAGTATCTCACAGGAGGAAAAGGGCCTTTCTGATGAGATCAGTTCAACCTTGAAAAACAGAAAGAATGAGATAGAGGATGGATACGACCAGCAGCTTTCGGCGAACGGAGCCAAGATAAGGCAGCTTCAGTCAAAAAAAGATAAGAAGAAGACGGAGCGTATGGGCAACCGAATAGAGAGCGAGACGGCCTCCCTCAACGAGAGCAACAGACAGCTCAGACTCAAGGCAAAGGAGCTGTTTAAGCAGAACAATGTATCGGGCTTCTGCAATACGGGCTTCTTCTACTGTATGTTCGCTCCGTGCGGAGCAGGCGACGTGTTTAAGCTTATACTGCTTATACTCCTGTTCTGCGGATGTATACCGGCGATTGTATGCGTGGCGCTTTCATACACCATATACCAGACCGGAGTTCACACTTTGACGTATGTGGTGATCAGTCAGGCAATCGTCATAGCAGAATTTATCATATATTTTATAGTGTTCAATCTTGCCAAGGTAAAGAATCTTGAGATCGTCAATGAGGGCAGGCGGATAAGAAACAAGGTCCGCGCCAACAACAAGCAGATAAGGATCATCAGAAACTCGATAACAAGAGACAAGGATGAGAGTGTATATAATCTTGGCAAATATGATGAAAAGCTCAGCGAGCTTGAGGCGGAGCGCGAGGATATAAGCAATCGCAAGCTTGAGGCGATAAAAGTATTTGAGAATGATACAAAACAGGTTATAACTGATGAGATAACAGGAAGACGGCAGCCGAAGATCGACGCACTTAAGGCGGATCTGAAGCAGCTCGAGGAAAAGATCAATGCCATGGAGTCACAGCTTGCTGATATGCAGAGCCATCTGACTGACAGCTATGTCACATTCCTTGGCAAAGATCTGCTCACAGAAGAGAAACTCTCTGATCTTATATCGATCATGGAGGAGGGCACGGCAAGCACAGTGTCAGGCGCCATAGAGGTTTATAAGGGAGAGAGCTAGTCAGTGTGTCGATGATGACAGTATGGCGTCAGAGATGAAACGTGCCATATTGCTGACGGTATACAGCCTGGTGCTCTGAAGAAGACTCATACCTGGCTTTCCAGACAGATTTACAATCCCGGTGATGGAGATATCTCCTATCGCCGGGAGTTTTTTATTTACACCGATTCCGGGGTACAGGGGGGCGTTAGAGAGCGTGATCATACCTACATCTGAAGGACGTCCAAGGGATGCGTCGACGGCGATGATGGCGGGGGAGACAAAATGGTCGTATATATGGTGTATGGTATCGCGCAGATTGAGGGCGTGGACCGGAGCTTTTAACGTTCCGTACACTTTGAAAGGACAGTTGTGCTCTGTCAGAAAGCTGCCTGTCAGAGGGCCGAGAGCATCACCGGTAGCGCGGTCGGTTCCTATGCATAAAACCACGGTGCTGTCAGAAGGCTGCCCGCTGTCTGCCAGAAAATCCGATATTCTGGTTGAAAGCGCACGGCAGGCAAGAATGTCATTTGGATTAAAATATTCTGTTTGTCGCTGCTTCTTTTTTATCATATCAATACCCTGCCTGTGTTTTATAGTATAGAGTATTTCCAAGATTATCAAAGTTTACACAATAGATTCATAAAGCGCTCATTTACGTGATCCTGTAGATATAGGTCGTAATAGGCTGGAATATAGGGCGCAGTTACACACATCAAATGACATGATTTCCTAAAAAAGCGTCTTGTCAACATGGTATTATTCATGCATCGTTGGCGGAGCTGTAAGGGCTGATGCTTAAGAGTATAGGAGGTCGGGTGAATGATAGAGATAGTATATGATGAAGCAAATGAGATGATGAGGTCAAGCGACAGGGTGAAATATGAGCTGCCCAAGAATATACGACAGGTGGGAAATGCCCCAGGAAATTACAAGATATATGTAGAAGACTATGTCATGACATATCTGAGGAGAATTGCATCGCCGGGCAATATGAACTGCCGTGGAGCCATACTTCTCGGAAAAGTATATGATGAAAATGGCACAAAGGTGATATTTGTCAGCGGCGCAGTGGATGCACAGAATCTTGAATTTGACATATCCATGATAAAATTTGGTGACAGCGAGTGGAGCGGGATATATGCGGAGATAAACAAATACTTCGATGACCTGTCGATCGTGGGATGGTTCCTGTCCAGAATGGGTTTCTCTGCAGAGATAAACGATCAGATGAAAAGGCTGCACCGCGATAATTTCCCGGGTGAGGGAAAAATCCTGTTCCTTATGGATGCACTGGAGTGTGAGGAGGCATTTTATTATTACGATCACGGGACCCTTATGAGGGAAAAGGGATACTATATATATTATGTGAGAAATGAGAAAATGCAGAACTATATAATCAGCAGAAAGCGTGAGACTGCGGAATCTGCGACAGACAGTGTGGTAATAAAGGATAAGACGGTCGTTGAAAACTTCAGAGAGAGGGGGAAACAGACGGAGAACCGGAAGAAGAGGAGCTGGGGTACAACCGCGGCGTGCTTTGTTGCGGTATGTGCGGTGTCATTTGGAGCATTGTGGTACATATCCCCGGATACAGTGGGGCAGATAACGGACAGGCTGACAAAGGCAAAACACTCCGGTGAGGTTCAGGTGTTCATGAACAGTGCAGACACCATGGCCGGTGCTGAGAAAACAGTGGGAGGAGCTGCATCCGGAGATGCCTATACACAAAAAAATACGCCGGGATCACAGAACACGGAGGCAACTCAGAATGCGGAAGGGGTGCAGGATACAGAGATGGCACAGAAAGCAAATGGATCGCAGGATATATCAGCGGCGCAAGGCGCGGAGAATACAAGTGCTTCGGTGGAGGGAACTTCGTATGGCTCGGAATACACTTCGGACAGTGTTTCAGATGAAGCTGTAACATCAGAGATACCTTCTGTGCCGGATGATACGGAGAGCATCTATGTGGTTGAACCGGGGGACACTCTTGTGAGTATATCGATAAAGATGTACGGAACGCAGGATGGCGCAGAGAGTATAGCGGCGGTAAATGGCCTGAAGATAGATGAACCTATATATGAGGGCCAGAAATTGGTTATTCCCTATACAGATTAAAAATGCTATAATTACCATGTTTTTTTATAGTGAATAAAGAACAGAAGGAATACGGATATGAAATTTTTAACAAAAAATAAAAAAACTGCGGATAAGGAAATTGCTGCGGGCAGAGACGATGAAAAACAGGAAGTTCAGAATCAGACAGAAGATGATATGGACGAGGAAAGCCTTGCAAATGGCAGGGATAATGTCATTGAAGTAAAACGTACCATGGGCAAAAAAGGCAAAATGCTCCTCGTTATCGCAGCAATTGTGGTTGTGCTAGGACTTGTCACTGCACTTTTGAGATATAATGCGATAAAGACATACACTCAGTATGATGTGGTGTCAGCGACGGAAACATCAGGTGACAATATAGCAGATTACACGGTATTTGCGGGAAATGTGCTGAAGGTGACCAAGGACGGTGCATCTTACATAGATGAAAAAGGCGTGACAAAGTGGGATGTGAGCTATGCGATGAAGATGCCACACGCAGAGGTGTGCGGAAACTACGCGATAGTTGCGGATATGAACGGTAAAGATGTGTATGTGTTTAATGTTGACGGCGAAGTCAGCCGTCAGACTCTCGCTTACGACATCTCAAATGTTGATATTGCAGAGCAGGGAGTGTACACCCTTGTACTTGTGGGAGAAGACTGCAATTATATCAATGGATACGATAAGGACAGCAACACGATCTATGAGCTCAAGACCACGATAGATAAAAGTGGATACCCTATGGATATAGACATATCGAACGATGGACAGAAGCTGGTCACAAGTTATATGAAGATACAGGGCACAAAGGTACAGTCTGTGATAGCCATGTACAATTTTAGCTCGGTTGGACAGAATGAGAATGCTGATCGTATGATGGGAAGCTTTACAGTGGATGATGCACTGTATCCTATCGTGAAATTTACAGATAATGACAATATTGCATGTTTTGGTAATAACGATATAAGAACATACACTATGACGGAGAAACCGGAGGAGAGAGCTGTTATAGATCTCAGATCCAGGGAGATGCAGGGCGTATTCTATAATTCTTCCTGCGTGGGTTATATTGCTGTCTCGGATTCTGCCTCAAAGGCGAAATACAAAATATATATATATGACAACAAGGGTGCGCTGAAGGCTGAAGTGGACTACGACAATGCATTTGACAAAATATATGCAACTGAAGAGGAGATAATAGTCACGGGAGATATGGACTGCAGTATAATCAGGTTTAATGGAAGTATGAAATTTAATTATTCATTCACCAAGAATCTTGTAAATGTTGTGCCGGACTCAAACGAGGAGGAGTATGTGGTCATATTTGAAAATGAGACGCAGACTATTGCCCTCAAGGGCATGTAAGAGAAAGGAGAAGCGCATATGAATCTGATGTTGCTTGCGTCTGTGGCGGTTATTCTTCTGTGCGCCCTTATCGGATACAGGAGAGGTCTCATCAAAAGTGCGGTAAGTGCAGTGGGCATAGTAGGAGCGGTGATTCTGACAAATGTGCTGAATCCGTATGTAAACCAGTTCCTCTGTCAGCATACACCACTCAGAGACACCGTGAGGCAGAAGGTAGAGCAGAGCATAGGAGTGGAAGATATCAGTGAAAGTGTATCTGTCTATGAGAAAGAAGATTATCTGGAACATACAGAACTGCCGGAGATCGTGAAGAACTACATACGCAGTAACGGCGGAGACAAGATAAATGGAAAGGCGATCGGAGACTATGTGGCATATGTTGTGGATTATCTCACAGATATGGTCATGAACGGACTGTCTTATCTGTTAACCATATTTGTGGTGCTACTGCTCGTGCTGATAGCTCTTGCGTTATCGCATGTTCTGTCGGGTATCCCCGTGGTCGGTGGACTGGACAAAGCAGGAGGACTTGCTTTTGGCGTTGCACAGGCTGTGTTGTGTATATGGATCGCAATGGTTCTCATAACGTTTTTGTCGGCATTCTCAGTGGCTTCGCAGATGCTGGAAATGGTACACGACAGCAAGGCTCTCACATATCTGTACGATAAAAACATTTTTTTGAAAATAGTTATTGACATATTGGGAGATATTTAGTATAGTTTCACTTGCTGGTTGTGACCGGCACAAGTTAACATCGATTTTCTTCTTCTTTCACTGGAATATGATGACAAAGAAAATGAAAAAAGTTGTTGACATACACACTCCGGTGTGGTAATATTTAGAAGTTGTCGCCGAAGAGGTCGGACATCAGCAACCGAAAAGGTCTTGAAAAAAGATAAAAAGTTGTTGACAAAGAACTTCAGATGTGATAACATATAGAAGTTGTCGCCGAGAGGCGAGAACACAAAGAACCTTGAAAAATTAACAACATGACAACCCTGAAATTCCAAAAAAGAATTTCAAGAACGTCGGATCAGAGATGATATCAAAGATCTAACAAACCAATAACAGTAAAGATGGTTAGAAAAAATACAAGCTAGTATGATTTCTGACATAGGATTTACAAACTTTTTAATGAGAGTTTGATCCTGGCTCAGGATGAACGCTGGCGGCGTGCTTAACACATGCAAGTCGAACGATTGAAGCTGGAGCTTGCTCCGGCCGATTTAGTGGCGGACGGGTGAGTAACGCGTGGGTAACCTGCCTCATACAGGGGGATAGCAGTTGGAAACGACTGGTAAAACCGCATAAGCGCACGGTGTCGCATGACACAGTGTGAAAACACTCCGGTGGTATGAGATGGACCCGCGTCTGATTAGCTAGTTGGTGAGGTAACGGCCCACCAAGGC